>Ga0315539_1000185_pt1 | contig 48791 bp, 35 predicted proteins | sample SalMarSW160150MG_FD_203097 | JGI IMG/M metagenome (GOLD analysis project Ga0315539, IMG submission 203097) | Salt marsh sediment microbial communities from the Plum Island Ecosystem LTER, Massachusetts, United States - Salt Marsh Sediment SW1601-150 ...
GCCAGCCCGGAATTCGCCGCAAAGAATGCCAGGCTGTTTAAAAAGCTCGACCATTTACTCGTCGACAAACCGAGCGCGCTCGATGCGGTCCATGCATTCGTCGAGTTGCTTTGTGAAAACAAGGCACCAGAAGGCGGCACACCGTACACTACCGGCAGGCCAAACTCGACCCGACCGGGCTGGATTCCAGTCCTCGGACGTACAGCTGCCGGAATGGTGCACTTCTGGGATGAAGCGATCTTGCCTGAGCCAAGGCGGGCGATCGCCGAACTCGATGAGTTGGTAGAGAAACACACCGGCCAGACCATTCTCGGAGCCTTCGAAGGTAAGGTATCTATCGACTTGCCGGCCAGGCCGCTGGCAACAGGCCTGAAGAGTAATCTTACGAGCCTTATCCAGATCGGCAGCCAGGGGACTGATGAAGTCGTCCGCTTCGTCGAAAACAGGGAGCTACATGAGCTTTACCTAGACAGTTTTGCTCTGCAGGTCGACGGCGATAGTATGTCACCGAGAATTGATGACGGGGATTTCGTTGTACTGAGCCCCTCGGTACCGGCCGTACAGGGACACGCGGCTGTAGCTCAACTCGCCAACCAAATCGGCGTGACCTGTAAGTTAATAAGGGCCGAAGAATCCGAGGTTCATCTAATACCTATAAATGAAAAATATGAAACTAAAGTCATCCCCGGGAAAGAATTATTGTGGGCGCTGGCCGTTTTATGCCATATAAAGATTTAATAGTAGATTCAGGTTTCTTCTTGTTATATGTATCTTATTAAGAATTTCATAATGTCAATTTTTCATTGGAGGTTACGGTTATGATAATATGGTTTTTACGATCAATCTTTGTCATTGTCCTTATAGCGGTCCTTTTTGTCAGTCTTACCTCCCGTGCGGAGTCTGGTACACTCGAGGACGGCCGGCCGTTCATTGTCATCATATGCGGAGTAGCCGCCGGCGTAATCGTTCTGCTCGTAGATTTCCTGACGCCCAAGAAGTCACTTGCCGCCCTGGCCGGCATATTCTTTGGCCTGCTGGTCGGAATAGTGATAAGCTGGGCAATGTCGGCCGTGCTGGATATGATTAATGACGTCTACAATCTTGGTATGGGCACACCGGCACTGCAGACAAGCAAATGGCTGCTCGGCATTTGCATTTGCTATCTTGTTATAAGCATCGTGATACGTACCAAAGATGATGTCCGTTTCGTGATTCCTTACGTCGAGTTTGCAAAACAATCCAAGGGCCAAAGGCCGCTCATTCTGGATACTTCCGTCATTATCGACGGTCGAATCGCCGATTTGTGCGAGAGCAGATTGTTTGACGCCCCGCTGGTTATACCACGCTTTGTCCTAAACGAGCTGCAGTTAATAGCAGACTCCGCAGACAAGCTCAAACGCAACCGAGGCCGACGAGGGCTCGATATGCTCAACAGAATGCAGTCTAATCCCATAATCGACGTGAGAATTGACGATACGCCCGTACCGGTGGATGAGGATTCTACCGGTGTTGACCAGAAACTCGTCGCCTTTACCAAGGCCTGCGACGGACGGCTGGTCACCAACGACTTTAATCTCAACAAAGTCGCGCAACTTCGCGAGGTGGATGTAATAAACATAAACGACGTAGCCAACTCGCTCAAGACCATCGTTCTGCCGGGTGAGGCGATGCAGATCAAGATTGTCAAGCCGGGCGAGGAGGCTCAGCAGGGAGTCGGCTACCTTGCGGACGGCACAATGGTGGTCGTCGAAGAAGGCCGAAACTTTCTGGGCCAAACGGTCCTGATTACGGTCACCAGCTCACTGCAGACATCCGCCGGCAGAATGATTTTCGGTAGATATGAATCTTCTCGCTCGTCTTCACGCCAGAACAACAGAACGTCGGAGAGAAGGTCCTTTGAACCGGGAAGGTCGGTTGGCCCGCAGGCGAGAGACTAACAGCCTTGTATGTATAAAAGAATATGCTCCCTATGTCTGTCCGGGGGCTAAAGACTCGGCAATTGCCCGAGTAGTGCAGAGATGATTTTCCCCTCGGGCACTATTGCTTTTCTGCGTCCCTTGCGATAAATGAATCCTTTGCCTTTTGCGCAGCAGACGGCCAAGTCGGCGTCGGCCGCCTCACCCGGGCCATTGACAATACAGCCCATCACCGCGACCCGCAAAGGCTTATCGACGCCCCTAAGCCCTTTGCGTACCCTCCGAGCAAGCCTGACAACATCGATCTGAGCCCGTCCACAGCCTGGACAGACCACCAATTCCACCTTGCTCGGCCGGTACAATCCCAGCGATGATAAAATCTCCTTTGCAATTTCAACCTCTTTAAGCGGACTGCCCGCCACGCTTACCCTGATTGTATCGCCTATGCCCTCGGCGAGTAAAGTGCCCAACGCAACCGCCGAGGGTACCAGCGCATCCTCGGGCAGACCCGCGTGAGTTACCCCAATATGCAGCGGATAATCAAAAATCCCGGCTATTTTTCTGTTGACCTCAACAGTACGCAGGGCGTCGCTGCTTTTTGCGCTCAGAACCAGCGAGTGAAAGTTGCGAGCCTCAAATATTCGTACGTAATTCTTCATTTCCTTCAACATCAAGGCTGTTCGTTTCTCTGCAGGAACGTCCGCCTTTTTAAGGTCCCTTATGCTGGCTTCGTTAATGCCGATACGAATGGCTGTCTTGTGCATCTTTGCCGCGTCGATTATCCGTAGAATCTCGGACCGACGCTTTATATTACCGGGATTCAATCGTATCTTCGCCGCCCCCGCCTCAATAGCCTCAATAGCCCGGGCCGGAGAAAAGTGAATATCCGCAATCAAAGGAACGCTCACCTCTTTAATAATCCTGGCAAACGCTGCCGTCTCAAGGCGTGTTGGTACAGCCAGACGCACAAGTCCGGAGCCCGCCGCTGCAAGGCGGTTTATCTCGCGCACGCAGCGCCCGACATCTGTGGTTGGAACCTTAATCATAGACTGAATAACAATCGGACATGATGAGCCGATTTTTACAGAACCCGCCTTGACAGTAACGGTTTTTCTCCTTTTAATCATAGTCGGAATTGTAGCTTGTTTCAGCAGGCCGGGCAAATTAAAATGAGCCGGTCTTCTCGGCCGTCCGGATATATGGCGTAGATGTGGCTAAATACCTGCTATTTGTGTTGCTTGTCTTGCTTGGGGCTGGGCTGTTGGTTTCAAGATATCGGAAAGGCGGTGCAAAAAGGATGCTCATATCCATCATTACCGTGCTGTTGGTAGCTTACTGGGGCCTTGGGCTTATACTTTATTTTATGCAGCCGACGTTTCTGTACCGTCCGACACCCGACGTCTTATATACCCCGGACGAGCTTGGCCTGGCCTTCGAAAATGTAGTGATAACCACCCATGACGGCCTGAAGCTTTCCGGCTGGTATGTCCCCGCTGAAGGCACGGAGCTAACGCTGTTATTCTGTCACGGCAACGGCGGCAATATCACACACCGGCTGGACAGCATAAATATATTTCACGACCTTGGCGTCAACTGTCTTATCTTCGACTACCGTGGATACGGCAACAGCGAGGGCAAACCGACCGAAGAGGGTACATACCTCGATGCTAAAGCAGCTTACCTGTGGCTGAGAAGAAACAAGAAAACCGACGCGAACAACATCATCATCTTCGGCAGGTCATTAGGCGCAAGCATCGCTGCGCAACTCGCCAGCCAGGTCGAGGCAAGGGGGCTGATAATCGAGAGTGGCTTCACATCCTATGCCGATATGGGCAAAAAATTCTATCCATATATGCCCGTCCGGTGGTTCGCCAGCTTCAGCTATAATACCGTAGGATACCTGCAGCAGGTCCGCTGCCCCGTCCTGGTGGTGCATAGCCGGACCGATGAATTGGTTTCGTTTCAGTTCGGCCTGGAGTTGTACGAAATGGCAAACGAGCCAAAAGAATTTGTAGAAATCACCGGCAGCCACAACGATGGCTTCTTAATATCGGGCCAGATATACACCAACAATCTAAGAGAATGGCTGGAGTTCGTGAGGAAATATCAGCCCCAAGCCAAGCCCGCCCTTCGGCGCATCTCGTAAGCATATATCCATCGTGCCGGCATAAATGATTAAGAACTTACCATCCTGCGAAGAATTGTAGAACAAGCAAAGTTTTCTTCTGGTCTTGTATGAGGGGAACTGAGCTGATATTCAAAGTTTCCTGAGCAGTCCCACAACTACGGCTTCAATCCGGCAACTGCGCGAGAAAATCGGCTCGAAAGATGGATTTCCGGGCGTAAGACGAACACTATTGCGCTCTTTGAAGAACCTTTTCAATGTTGCGCCCTCATTCTCAACTTCCGCAATGACCAACTGGCCGTTGTGAGCACTTGATGCATGACGGCAGATAACATAATCACCATCTCTGATATCGTACTCAATCATACTCTCGCCGCTGACCTGCAACGCAAAAACCTCGTCGCCGCTGCCGAACTGAGATTCCAGTGAGAGCCGTTCAATGTTTTCGACAGCCTCCACAGGAATACCCGCGGCTACTCTGCCTGCAAGCGGAATGCCCTCGCTCTCTGTGATTCGGCCCGAGTCCGGGCTCTTCTCAAGCAGTTCTTCTCCTGTGGCGGTCAGTCTCAAAGAGCGAGCCTTGCCTCGCGAAGGAACAACCAGACCTTTTTGTCGCAGAGTTGCGATATGCTCGAATACGGTGCTGCGTCTTACGCCGAGTTCGTCGGCTAATTCCTGCATCGTCGCTGAATAGCATCGGCTGCGCTCGAAGGCCGCCAGGGCCTTGAGCAACTCTATCTGTCGCGGCGTGATGTCCATTGTGAAATTCTTTGTATTCACTTCGCAGTTCATCCTTTCGGGAAATAATGGCCTGGGCAGCCGAGACATTATAGCTTTCCTCTGTCAAACTTCGACAAAACTCGGCCTGAATTGATGTGCCGAGGATCTGGGCTATTGTGCAGAGAAGTTTGTTAAGTCGGCCCGGTCGTGAAATACGTAAAGAATCTCTTTGGCCGGGCCAAACTGAGACGTAATCTCCGCCCGGCCCGAATTTGCAGATTGGCTCGTTATGCGTATTGTTTTTCATCCTGTCCATTTTTGCCGCTCCCTATTTCACTTATCATCTATCGGCCAGGCAGGCCGGGGAACCCTAACAAAAGCCGAACAAAAAACCTGCAAGTTGAGAAAAAATTCGCCTTCTTCAATTCTGTACTGATAGCCGCAATAATATGGGACGTCCGCATTTTTTATTATAGTTGTTCAAATTAGGACAGTACCACTAAGTCTCGTCTGACCAAGTGTCGCGACTTGGCAAACACCCCGGTTTCTACCCTATTAGGGTCGCTTTAAGGCCTAAATTTGACTTTTGACCTTTTTTGAGCTATACTTTGAAAGTGCCTGCTTAACTCAACTCGAGCCGGAGAAACGGTCGGAAAAAGGGGGCGGAATTTCCAGTTTTTGTCCAAATTATCCGGATATGAGACGCAGGGAAGGTATACAGGCCGGTTTTGGCTTAGTTAGGTTTATCCCGGAGAACGCGTGGCATTAAGGTTTGATAATAGCATAGTCGCAGAGATTCAGCAAGCTGTTAACATAGCTGATGTTATATCTGAGCATTTGAGCTTGAAGACAAGGGGCAAGGAACTCGTGGGCCTGTGCCCCTTTCACGAGGACCATCGTCCGAGTCTCTATGTTAATCCCGCCAAGCAGATTTTTAAGTGTTTCGCCTGTGGGGCCGGCGGTGACGTGGTTAAATTCGTTCAGCTTCGTGAGAATCTTAGCTTCCCACAGGCTATCGAACGCTTGGCACGACGTGCCGGCATAAAAATCGAGACCCGAAAAACGCGAGCTACCGACTCTCAGGATCAACCTGATACTGCCCAGTTGGCCAAAGTCAACGCCTGGGCGGCAAACTTCTGGCGGACGAACCTTTACGATAACAAAAAGGGACGGGACGCCCGAAAGTACATAGCCGGCAGACAAATCAGTCCTGAAAACGCAAAGAAATGGGGCCTTGGGCTCGCACTTGACGCCTGGGACACGCTGGTGAATACCGCGGCCGCTGCCGGATTCTCGCCCAAGCTCCTGCAGCAGGCCGGGCTGGCCGTCCCACGTGAAAACACCCAGGGCTGCTATGATAAGTTTAGAAACCGTCTGATGTTTCCAATATCTGATGTGACAGGGACGGTGATAGGCTTTGGCGGGCGGGCTCTCGGCGATGAGCCGGCAAAGTATATGAATTCGCCCGCAACGGTGCTGTTTGACAAGAGTAACACGGTCTATGGGCTGGACCAGGCCCGCCACAACATAGTATCGTCCGGCACTGCGGTTATCGTAGAAGGCTACACCGACTGCATAATGGCCCACCAGTACGGCTGTGATAACGTGGTTGCTACCCTGGGAACGAGTCTGACGGCAGGACATGCCCGCCTGCTCCGGCGGTATGCCAAACAGATAGTGCTCGTTTTCGACAGTGATACCGCCGGTATCGAGGCGGCAAGCAGAGCGCTGGAGATTTGTCTTGCAGAGCGAATCGACATCAAGCTTGCTTCACTGCCGCAGGGCAGCGACCCTTGTGAGTTTCTTCTGCAGGCAGGCAGCAAAAAATTTAAAGAGTTAATAGCACAGGCGGTCGATGTAATGAAATTCAAGTGGAAAAGGCTGACAGATAGCCTTGAAAAGAATGATACTTTTGTCGATAAACGCTCGGCTATTGAAGAGTTCCTGCGAACCGTGGCCATCGCGATGAGGGCCGGTAGGCTTGACGCCATAACAAAAGGCCTGACGGTTAATCGACTCAGCGGGATTATGGGAATAAGCAATAAACAGATAAACGCTGAACTTACAAGGATATTTGCCAGGTCGGCAACCGAAACAAACTATAAACCTGAGAAGCACAAGGTTGCGGGCCCCCAGCTCGGAGATGGTTTTTATGCAAGAGCCCAACAGGAAGTACTGGAGGTCCTGTTGAATCAGGGCGAGCTGTTCGATTCAGTTAAGCAACGCCTATCACTCGAGAATTTCAACGTACCGATATTCAGGCAAATAGCGGGGACGCTATTCGAGAGCCTGCAGGAAAATCCGCAGTCTTCTCTTAGGAACGTGCTCTCGCGGGTCGAATCCGTGGAAACCGCAAACGTAATTACCGACCTGGTAACGAGCGGCGAAAAAAAGGGCAATTTCTCGACCCGATTAGCCAAGGCCCTCGATGCGATACAGGAGCATCGAGAGATTCAGGGCAGGACTCAAATAAGAGCGATAGACAACGAAACTGAATCTTTACACAAGCTAAAGTCCAAACTCGACAGGCCTAATCTGCGTAATGCAGGTATGGTTTAGATAACACTTATGAAGGCTGAGAATAGTGGCTAAAGAGAAAAAAGAGAAAAGCAAAAAAACGTCGAAAAAAACCGGTCCAAATCGGCCGAGCCTGACCGCCGAGGACATCGTTCAGGCGGGGATTGAGGCGATAATCGAAAAGGGACGCAAGAGGGGCTATCTGACTTATGAGGAAATGAACGAAGAGCTGCCCGATGAGGCGGTTACGCCCAATCGCCTGGATAATTTGTTGATGACTCTGGATGAAATGGGCGTCAACCTGCTTGATGAGGCCGACCTGCAGAAACAACAAAAAGAACTTCAATTACCCGACCAGAGCTTTGATGAGGAGCAGAAGCAAGGACTTGAGCCCGCCATTGAAAAAGACCTGCTCCTTGAGCGGCAACTGGCCGAAGAGCCTGAAGTCAGACATATAGACGACCCGATTCGAATGTATCTAACCCAGATGGGCGAGATACCGCTGCTTTCACGAGAAGAAGAGATAAGCCTGGCGCGAAAGATAGAGCTGACCCGGATGGCGTTCAGAAGGAAGGTCCTCGAGAGCGATTACTCCGCGGCAGCCGCTGTGGAAATACTCGAGCAGGTTCACGACGGCACGCTGCCCTTTGACAGAACAATGAAGCTGAGCAGCACCGAGAACCTCGTTCGCTCCGTGGTCAAAAAACGGCTGCCGCACAATATTGAGACGGCACATAAATTGTTAGGGCTGAATCGCAATCTGTTTCACAAGATACGCAATTCGGAAAATGTGGCCGACACCAGAAGTCTGTTAAAACGAATGCACAGAAACCGGCGAAAACTGGCGACTCTGCTGGAAGAACTCAGTCTGCGTACAAGTCGAATCCAACCCATGATGAAGAAACTGCAGAGCATTCAGCGAAAAATGCACGAACTACAAAGACGCATCAACGAGGGACCCGACAAGGAGTACGACACGGAAGATATTGCCTCAATGAAGCATGAGCTGGATGGCCTGCAGGAGTTAGGGCTTGAGACGCCCAAGCAGCTCGATAAGAGACTGCGCTCCATTGAGGCCGTATTCTCAGAATACGAAAATGCCAAACGACGTCTCTCAAGCGCGAATCTAAGGCTGGTTGTTTCCATCGCAAAGAAGTATCGCAACCGCGGACTAAGCTTCCTTGATATTATCCAGGAAGGCAATACAGGCCTGATGAGGGCGGTGGACAAATACGAATACCGGCGCGGATACAAGTTCAGTACGTATGCGACATGGTGGATCCGACAGGCAATTACCAGGTCTATTGCCGACCACGCGCGAACAATCCGTATACCGGTGCACATGATAGAGACGATGAGCAGACTGCGGGCGGTAAACAAGGCGCTGCTTCAAAAGCTGGGCCGGGAACCAACGCTCGAAGAGATTGGAAAAGAAGTCTCAATGAGCATCTCCGAGACACGAAGAGTGCTCAAGATGTCCAAACACCCCATCAGTCTGGACCGGCCTATCGGTGATAGTGAAGACAGCTATTTCGGCGACTTCATCGAGGACGAGAGCATCGACTCACCGGTAAACTCAGCCACGCAGGAGATGCTCAAGGAACGAATAGACCACGTCCTCAAGACGCTTACATACCGCGAACGTGAGATTATAAAGCTGCGGTACGGTATCGGCGACGGATATACCTACACACTCGAAGAAGTGGGCAGAATCTTCAAAGTCACTCGCGAACGCGTCCGGCAGGTAGAGGCAAAAGCAGTCAGAAAACTCCAGCATCCGGTAAGAGCCAGAAAGCTGGAAGGATTCCTCGACCATCACAAGGACTATAAGACGGCGTAATCACACCTGCTCAACAAAACTCATCGAAACCTATTGACGGCGTCCGAAAGACCGGGCCCTCAAAACAAAGTTATTTGGGTAGATACTTAATTTATGAAAATGGTCAATCCAAACAGTTTGGCTGCAACGCTTGAGGCGGTAAATGAAGCGTTTTTCTATGGTCGGCCAATACCGAAATCCCAGAGAGACAAGTGTGCAAAATGGATTGCCTCCCGGCAGGGTAAGGCCGGCTCGTATGCCGAGATGTTTGCACCGACCCTGAAGGATTTCAAAGGGGGTGTAAGACTTTTCACCGGTGAAATGGTCAACTCGCGGGCAGCCGTGGCACATATACTTGGCGAGGAGGCCTGCCGGGCCCTGATTCTCCTTGATGTCTCTGCCGTTACTGTACGCACGGCTCTGCAACGTGCCAGCCTTGGGATGATGACTCGGCTCGGTGAATCCAGGCAGAGAGGAATGTACTGTTGTGGAAAATGCAGTGTGGCTCTTTGGCGGCACCTGGCGGTTGGCGGGCTCGACAAGGCCGAACAAAGATTGACGGCAGGTATAAAAAAACTAAAGTCGTACCGTGACGGGCAGGATAGATGGAAGCGTTTTCCTTTTTACTACACCCTTCTTGCCCTTAGTGAGATTGAGTTTCCGGCCGCTGAAAAAGAGATGCAATATGCAGCCCCGATACTCGAACGGCTTTTAAGACGCTCACAGCGGCCCAAAAAAATCGTTCGGCGGCGCAGGCTTCTGGCCGAAAGAATCATAGAGAAGTGCTGAGACTCCGGGAGCCGCTGACGGCACAGCAGTCCAACCTGTTGTAACGGCTGAGATAAAAAAGAAAACATCGAGCACTCGTGCGAGTCACCCGATGTTTTCCGGAGGGGAGAAAACTCTTTCCATGTAATTTATCGGTTAAAAACGGGCAGTACTTTAACGACAGACCTACTCATTTTTCCTTATTTAATACGGCTACATACACCAAGAAGTTCACAGAAGGGCCTTAGAGTGGACAAATCGAGCATTTGAGCTTTTGTAAAGTTCTGGCAGGTCAATACATCTGGTGATTACTTTTCGAGTCCGGCAGGCAGAGGGAACAGTTACATAAATTACCCAGATTAACAGGCGAATGACAATTCCCCCGCGACTTCTCGTTACGCAGGAGCTATATCTTGGTTTTTCTTGCGGCCTGACAGAACTCACCCATCAGCCGCATTGCCCGGTCCATTGCATCGGCCGAGCCATCCATTTGGGCATATGCGTCGACTAGCTCGAGCAACTTTGGGTCAGCCTGGCGTTCGTGCAGATGATGTTTGGGATTAACTATACCGGCATCAAGCCCATACTCCATCGCCTTTGCCACATACGCCCTGGCCAGACCGATTTTGCGCCCGGGCAGGTCACGGACTGCGTTACTTACGCCCAGTACGCAATGGACAGCCCCCATCACCGGGTCGCTTTTGATTTTTTGAATCGTCTCAAATGCCCGATAGGTGTATCCCGCAAGGCCGGGCTCCATCGGCATATCTATTGCTAACGGAAAGGCAGCGGGGTCGAAAAATATCTGGTCGGCCTTAAAGCCAAAACCGATTGCCTTCTCGAACATCTGCCGGGCTAAAGAATATAACCGGTCAACCGATCCGGAACCGGCTTGTCCGCTGGCCTTCTGTTCGCTCATCAGCATGCCGATAAACGCGTAATCATAGTCTTTCTTCAACTCCATCATCTGCTGCATTGTGTCAGGCTTTATCGAATTTACCAACGGCCGGTTTACCTTCTCATCACCGCTGTACCACTTTTTTAGCCCTGCGATTAAAACGTTCCGGTCACTGCTATCGATGCAGACTGCAACGCTTCTGCCCCACTTGCGAACGAGTCCGACGTATTCGAGCATCATATCCACTGTTGTCTGCGGCCGGTCCTCGCCGAAAGCATCGACATTGACGGCGATATAGGAGGCACCCTCGTCAACCTGTAAATCAATCAGGTTCTTGATGTATTCAAGCTGCCGACTCGGCCGTTCGTAGGCATCCGGCCCGAATTCGTGCAACTGTTCCATCACCTGCTTAGTATGCGGAATCGAGGCGTGAACGGACTCACCGATGACAATAAATGGCTTGGTCATTACACAATCCCTTACAGCAATACTATTATGAAAGTCGACCGGGCCCTCAAGCCGGACCGGCCGGCCAATGCCGTGTAGTGCATCTACATCGGCATTCTGCAGGCCTATTGCAGGAAGCTACTTATACAAATTAATTCGAGTTTTTTCAACACCATACACCGCCGCCAATGGCCCAAATTTTGGCACAGCTACGTCCATCTCGCCCATGTGGATAACTTGTTAATAACGCACACTCCGGTTCAAGCAAGTTTCTTACCTGGCTAATCTGTCAGTCTATTGAAAATCAGAAGCGATTACTTATATGACAGCCTATGGCTTGGGCTTATCTCCTTATTGCACGCAACTCCTTTTTGTTAATGTACTTGTACACGCCACAAAACATATTGGTTTTGTCATACCTACCGGTCGGTCGCTTTGGCTATCATCGTCTATCCACTTCAGCCTGCCGTCCGAGAGGGTTTGATACTGGCTCCGGTTCGTGGATAACTTGTAGAAAGTTACCCGAAAGTAGGATTCTAAAAAATGTTCTAATCTCTTGCGAACAGGAAAGATACTACCTCTGAGCATCAATAATTAGCTGCTTCAATAACCGGCACATCTGCCAGGGTTCCCGGCTACCACAGACCGCCGAACAGACAGCTATTGTCCTGGCGCCGATTCTTAAAACATCGTTAATATTCTCCGGGGTGATACCCCCAATCGCGGCGTGACCAATCCCCGCGGCATCAGTCGCCGCCAGCCCTTGCTCAAGGTAATCCAGGCCCACTGCCTGCACATCAGGTTTTGTATCGGTAGCAAAGACAGGACCCAGTGCGACGTAATCAGCACCCTGAGCTATTGCCGTGTGCAATTCGGCAGGCGAGTGAGTGCTCTTTCCCAGAATCAGCGGGACCGACTCGAGCTTTCTGGCCTGGGATAAAGGCAGATCCGTTTGGCCTAAGTGCACTCCATCGGCACCTGCAGCCGCAGCAATATCGACCCTGTCGTTTATGATGCAGAGCACCCCGGCATCTTTGCACTTTTTCACCAACTCTACCGCCAGGGCAAATACGCTGTCGTCATTCATAGCTTTGGCCCGCAGCTGGATACAATCAGCCCCGCCGGCGACACAATTGTCTGCCAGGCGAATAACATCAACCGGCAAATCTGCGGTGATTACTACATAAAGCCTGACCGATTTGAACTTTTCCCTCACCTCGCTGCAGATAATAATCTCCTTCTCCAGTGTATATGCCGAATATCGTAGTTTTTCAATGGTTTCGGCGGTCGCCGGATTAACCGTCCGGAGCACCTCAGCCAATGCACGAAGCGATTCGGTAAGGCGCCTGCAGGCTGCCGTCAGACAATCCCTCAGCTCGGCCCGCCCCAATTGCCCCTGAACTTTTATACTCATCCCCACATCCCCGGCCGTATTACGCGCAGCAATTAATCTGGCGGCGTCAAGCGAGCCGGCCGCTGCACAAAGCGCGTGTCGCAACTCTTTGGCCTGCGAGCTTAGCCGAGTGGAATTGAGAGCAAACCTGCAGTACTCCTCCATCAGCCGTGCCGCCTCCCGGGCCCGGTTGAAATTGGCGTCTATAATTCTATAAGCAGCCCGCTCCATAAATCTATTATAGCCCATCGCCGCCGCATCTGACAACAGATTCACAGCGGTATCGGGCACAAGCCGGCACTCGGCCGGGACGGATACCGCCCCGGAAAAGGCCACCAAGACCTCAGGCCACTTTCTTGACCTGCAGGTAGTTTAAGCGATGAATATTATTGACTTGACAATTACGGCTTTCGAGTGCATAATGTGTGTTTTGTGGCTGTTAACGGACCAGCCGTTTTTTTTCGCCTTTTTTACGAAAGGACTAAAATGAGAATTTTTCTTGCCACTTTTACGTTGTCTTTGATGTTTTGTACCGGCGTGGCATTCACGGCCGATGCCGACATTTCCAGCAAAGCGATTGACACTAAGACGCTGGCGGCCCCTGAAACCACCGCCGGCAAAGCCGAGGAATCCGATGCCGTTGCTGTTGTTGTCAACGGCGTTGCTGTTACTGAAAGCGAGGTGCAAACAGTCATCCAAAAAGCCCTTGGAAGACTTAAGGGACAGGTCGCGCCTCAAGTTCTTAAGATGTACCAACAAAAAATAAGAAAGGACGTGCTGGAGCGACTCGTCTCTGAGCGGCTGCTGGAAGAACAGATTAAGAAAAAAAATATAACGGTAAGCGACGAAGATGTGGACGAAAAGATCCGTCAAATTGCGGCGCAGCAGCAATTAACGGTGGATGACTTAAAGGCGCTTCTCGTGGCTTACGGCAAGAACATTGACGAATTGAGAGAACAAGCAAGGTTGGGCACAGCTTACGAGAAACTTATCGAGAGTGAGTCCGCAGGGAAAATCAACGTCACACAAGAAGAGGCAAAGAAGTATTACGAGGAAAACATTAATCAGTATAAGGTTCCTGAGCAGCTCAGAGCCAGTCACATTCTGATAAGTACACGGCCAACCGAGCCCAATAGTGACCCGAGTAAAATTAAGGCCGAGGCCATGGCAAAGGCCGAGTCGCTACTCAAGCAGATAAAATCCGGAGCCGATTTTGCCGAGCTGGCCAGGACGCACTCGTCCTGCCCGTCCGGAAAAGTCGGAGGAGATTTAGACTACTTTACAAAAGGGAAAATGGTACCTGAATTCGAAAAGGCGGCTTTCGCCCTGGATGTCGGGAAAGTCAGCGGGATAGTAGAGACCTCCTTTGGCTACCACATTATCAAAGCAACCGACCGTAAAAAAGCAACCACGATGAGTTTCGACGAGATTAAAGCCGACGTAACCAAAACTCTCGAGCAAAAAAAATATGAGAAGTTTGTAGCCGATTATATCGAGAGGCTGAAGGCAAAAGCTACAATAGTCTATAGCTCAGTAAGTAGTGCGTCCGAGAGTGAAAAACCAACTCCGGCCGAAGAGAAAAAATAAATTCCATCGACCTATCTGATTGGGCAGTTAATTCTGCGGCACCTGGTTTTCGGTACAAAACCGGCCTTACAGGCCACGGAGAAGCTCGATGTGTCTTGAGAAGTTTACCTCGTCGGTCTTGGGGAAATCGCTTCTATAGTGAACGCCCCGACTTTCCTTGCGCATCTCAGCGGCCTGAGCCATCAACAAAGCAACGGTAAGCATATTCTGACACTCCCAGCCTTTGGGAGAATCGAAGACCTTGTCCATTACGTACCGTTGCCAGAATCGGATAATCTCCTGGGCTTCCGCCAACAACTGGGCCTTTCGGTTAATGCCGACGTTTCGCCACATCAATGCGCGCAGGGAGTTTCGAATATCGACGGTGTCTAATCGACTTCGGTCGGAATGCGGTATCAGATATTTTATCAGCCGGTGTTTCGGACGGGCCTGACGACCGCCGGCCGTTTCAACGGCTGAGGCGCCGGCAATCTTGCCGAATACCAGCCCTTCGAGTAGCGAATTGCTGCCGAGGCGATTTGCGCCATGCAGGCCGCTGGCGGCTACTTCCCCACAGGCATAAAGGCTCTTGATGCTGCTGGCAGCCCTGATGTCGGTTTTAAGGCCGCCTATCATATAATGAGCACTGGGCCTGACGGGTATCAAATCCGTGCTCACGTCGATGTCAAAGCTTTCGCACAATTCGCTAATCAACGGAAACCTCTCTGCGAAATGCGACTTATCGAAATCCCGCACATCCAGATAAACGTGCGTTGAATTGGTTGCGAGCATTTGTTCCAATATCGCCCTGCTGACTACATCTCGTGGGGCAAGCTCACCGGCCGGGTGATAATCCTTCATAAAGCGATTCCCGTTGCAATCCAGCAGGACCGCCCCCTCACCGCGAAGGGTTTCTGTAATCAGTGCCCGTGAGGCGCCCGCTACGTACAATGTTGTCGGATGGAACTGCATGAATTCCATATCCCGCAGTACAGCGCCGGCCCTGTAGGCCATTGCTATGCCGTCGCCCGTTGCCCCTTCTGGATTGGTAGTCTCCCGGTAAAGCTGCCCGGCGCCTCCACTGGCCAGGACCGTGCTGCCGGCCCAGATTATTATCTGCTCACCCGTCCGCGAATTACGACCGACGGCCCCCATACACTCGTCATTGTCATCGGTGATAAGGTCTGTGACGTAGAAGTTCTCAATGGTTCTAATATTCTTTATCCGCCGTATTTTTTCTATCAGGCTCTCAACAATAACTCGGCCGGTTGAGTCGCCATTAGCGTGAGCAATTCGAGCCTGGCTGTGTCCGCCTTCAATGGTCACGTCAATGTGACCATTGACCATATCAAATTCGGTCCCCCATTCGAGCAATTGGCGAAGCTGTTCCGGCCCCTGCCTGACAACCAGTTCGACCACCTCGGCATCATTTATCCCGCAACCGGCGCTGAGTGTATCGGATATGTGAGACTGGAAGGTATCGTTCGGCCCAAGCACCGAGCAAATACCACCCTGGGCGTTCCAGGTATTACTTTCCTGCAACGAGTTTTTACAAATCAGGATAACATTGCAGGAAGTCCCGGCCTCGATGGCTGCCCGCAGGCCGGCAATGCCGCCGCCGATTACCAGAACGTCTGTGAAAAGCTGCTCTCTCGAGGCGGTATCGATGTTTACCAGGTATCGTCTAAACTCAGGCTCTCTCGACGGCATAATACCTCCAGTAGTTTTACGTCTTGGGCCTTCAGTTCCAAATCACTATAGTACCGCGAGACCCCGCTTTTGCAAGCCGGCAATCTTCGAGACCGATCCCGAGCTGAGAAAGTAAAGGTGAGGCAAGCTCCACCCTAACATCTACATCTCCTATGCCAATGACGATTACAGTCCCGCCAATTTATGCCAGTCGCGTTCGAGCAGCGACTCAATTACCACCTCGCCCAACAGGCCCTGTTTAACATCGACAGCCTCATCAAAAGGTACAACAGCAAGGATATCCACATTGCCGCAGCGGGCGATTACCTGTGGAGCGGTCGTCTCGGCAGGCTCGGTCTTTAATTCGTCATAGCCGTTGATGACCACGCCGGCGAGACTCAGATTTTTCGAGCGCACCGCGTCGATCGTTAAAAGTGTATGATTTATCGTGCCCAGCTCAGGCCGGCAGACAATAACAACCGGCAGTTGAAAACCGGCCGCCAAATTAAGCACGTCAATTTCTTCGGTAACAGGCACACGAACACCACCGATACCTTCGACAATGACCAGTTGGCAGGTTTGGCAAATGTAATTATACGCCGAGTTAATCTCCTCGAAGTTTATTTCGCGTCGCTCGTAGTCGGCGGCTACTATCGGGGCTGCCGATGTAATATAAGTAACAGGATTTACCGTTGAAAGCGGATAATCGCAATCTGCGCAGTAGGCTAAGAACTCCGCGTCGCTGCTGACGAGTCCTTCCCTGCTGTGCCGGCAGCCGGTGGCGATGGGTTTGAATACGCCGACCTTCAGGCCGCTCTCGACCAGTATTCTTGCAATCGCGCCTGCAATGAGCGTCTTGCCCACGCCGGTATCGGTACCGGTTATGAAAAGGCCGGGCTTTTCGGGAAAGTTCATTTGGCCAGACATTCAATTACCTTTCAGGATTCGTGGCAGCTCATTCTTAATTGAATCATAAACTATAGTAAGCAATTTTTCCAATAGTGGTAAATCAATCGCAATCGGCGGCATCAATACAATCACATCGCTCAACGGCCGCATCATAACACCCTCTTTTCGCATCGCCTGACAAAGCCTGACTCCGATGGTCTTGTGGCGCGGGAAGGATTGCTTAGTACTTTTATCCTGCACAATCTCAATGCCGTTCATCATCCCACACTGCCTAACGTCGCCTACAAAAGGCAGCTCGGTAATTTTGGCAAGATAGTTTTTTATAAGTTCAATCTTTGGCGGCAACGACTCAATGGTCTTGTTTTCTTCGAGCAATTCCAGTGACGCGGCCGCCGCCGCGCAGCCCAATGCGTTGCCGGTATAGGTGTGGCCGTGATAAAATGTTTTGTCTTCGGCGACTGGGCCAAGAAATGCATCGAAGATTTGTTGTGTAGTCAGCGTGGCGGCCAGCGGCAGATATCCGCCTGTGATTCCTTTTGCCAGGCACATAATATCCGGCTCAACCTGCTCGTGCTGACAGGCAAACATTCGGCCGGTCCTGCCAAAACCCGTGGCGACCTCGTCGGCTATTAAAATTACGTTATGTTTTCTTGTCAGGTCGCGCAAGGCTTTTAGGAATCCCTGCGGGTGGACAATCATCCCGCCGGCACCCTGAATTAGAGGCTCGAGTACGACGGCGGCAACTTCCTCGGTTCCGCTTTTTAATATGTTCTCGATTTTCTGCAGCGTGTACCGAGCACAATCGCAGCTTTTTCCATCGAACCGATAAGGATGCGGCGCGGGTACGAAAAAAGCCTCAAACAACAGCGGCCGGAATATAGAATGAAACGTCTCGATTCCGCCAACGCTTACCGAGCCTAAGGTATCACCGTGGTAGCTTGCCCGCAGTGCGATGAATTTTTTGCGGGTCTTTTGGCCGAGATTTTGGCAATATTGAAATGCCATTTTGAGGGCAATCTCCACGGCGGTCGCACCGCTGTCCGAGTAAAATACCTTCGTAAGGCTACCTGGTGCAATCCGGATGAGTTTCTCAGCAAGCTCGACTGATTTGGTTTGCCCCAGACCCAGCAGGGTGCTGTGGGCAATATTCTGAAGCTGGGCTTTTATGGCGTTATCGATTTTTTTGACCCTGTGGCCGTGCAGGTTACACCACAGCGAACTGACGCCGTCGATATAGCGTCTGCCCTCTGTATCGATAAGGAAAAAGCCCTCGGCCGATTCGATAATCACCGGCTCGGTCGCCAGCCAATCAGCCATTTGCGTAAACGGATGCCACAGATACTTTTTGTCAAGCTCAATAAGATTCCTTGTACGTTCATTCATAATGACGCCTTTGCTGTTCTGCGACATTATACTGTAAAGCCCAGATAATGTCACAGAGACGAAAGGCCTGTGAAAATTGTTGTGTCAAAAACCTGCTCAAAAGCGATATAATACCGGCTATGTACTCCTGGGACGAGAAAGACAAATTCGCGCTGGCCCGCGCCGAGATGGTAAGTTTGCAGCTTCAGGGCCGGGATATAACCGACCCGGGAGTACTGAAGGTTATGGGCGAGATTGCCCGCGAGGAATTCATTCCGAAAACTTACCAGTCTCAAGCCTACGCCGACTGTCCGGTACCTATCGGGATAGGCCAGACTATCAGCCAGCCGTACATTGTAGCGCTAATGACGCAGGCACTGTGTATTGGGCCCGAGATCGAGGTGCTTGAAATAGGCACGGGCAGCGGATATCAGACGGCTATTCTGGCAAAGCTGGCCCGCAAAGTTTACACCATCGAGAAGTACAACCAGCTTTCCGAATCCGCCCAGGCGGTACTGGCTCGCTTGGGCATAAGCAATGTAGAGTTCTGCATAGCAGACGGCAGCTGCGGCTGGCCGGAGGAAATGACGTTTCACAGGATTATGATTACCGCTGCCGTGCCCAGGCCGCCGGAGCCGCTTTTCGAGCAGCTTGCCGAAGACGGTCTGCTGGTTGCTCCCGTCGGCGGAGAGTATATACAACAGTTGATACTGTACGAAAAGAAAGAAAACCTGCTCAAAAAACAAATAATCTGCGATTGCCGGTTCGTCAAACTGGTCGGCAGATACGGATTCAAGGATAGTGACAGTGAGTAGCGCCCGGCAGAAAACTTTTCGACCTGCTGAAAGTATAAGGCCGTTAAGAAAAACGCAGGAAGCACAAGTGCAGAATTTGGATGAGTCAAAAGCAGGGAAATCCGGCAAGAAGCTCGAATTATCTATGCCCGTTCAGTACGTAAAGGGCGTCGGACCGGCCAGGGCAAAAGTCTTTGCGCGATTGGGCGTACATACCCTAAGCGACCTTCTCGAATACTTTCCCCGTGAGTGGCGTTTCACTCCCGAGCCGACAAAAATTAGCCAAATACGCTCCGCCGAGAACGTTACCATTATAGGCATCATCGAATCGGTCGAATACCAAAGCTACCGTAATACGCCCATCTTCGAGGCGATAATCGCCGACGATACGGGAGTCTGCAGGATAATATGGTTTCACGGCGGGTTCCTGCGCGAGCGCCTGTCGGCAGGCCAGGCCATAAAAGTCAACGGCAAGGCAACCATATACAAAGGCCAACTGCAACTGACCAATCCAAAATATACAATCCTTGAAGAGGATTATCCGGAAAGCTCGCGACAATTCGAGCCGGCGGTGTACCCGGCCTCAGATACACTCTCATCCGGACAAATTAAAAAAATAATAACACCTGTGCTTGGCGAGCTTACAGGTCTCATAAACGAATTCCATAAAGACTCTTTCCGCAGGCAGGCAAATCTAATCGGGCGAAGACAGGCCTTTGAGTGGATACATTCGCCGCCTGATGAGCAAGGCCTGGCCCGGGCAAAGCGACGACTGAAGTATGACGAGCTGTTCCTGATGCAATTAGGCCTGGCAATGCGAAAATACAAAATGCACAACCTGTCTTTAGCAATCCCTATGCAGTGCAATGAGCGTATTGACAAGCGGATTCGGAAACGCTTCCCGTTTCTGCTCACCAAAGACCAGAACAACGTAATTGCCGAGATTGTGCAGGATATGGCGGACAGCAAGCCGATGAACCGGCTGCTGCAGGGAGACGTCGGCTCGGGCAAAACCGTTGTAGCTTTGTATGCGTCCCTGCTGGCTATTGCCCGGAAAACGCAGGTTGCAATAATGGCCCCGACCGAAATCCTGGCTGAGCAACACTTTCTGAGTATTGAACGATACCTTAGAAATAGTGAAGTTAAGAGGGTCCTTATGACCGGCGGCATCACCGGCAAAAAACGCGACGCACTTTTGAAAAGGATAAGCACCGGCCAGATTGACATTGTGGTAGGAACTATCGCACTTTTGCATCACGACGTACAGTTTGGCAGGCTTGGGCTGGTAGTCATTGACGAGCAGCATAAATTCGGCGTGCATCAGCGGGCGAGGCTCCGCAAGGACACAACACCTCACTGTCTGGTGATGACTGCTACGCCGATACCGCGAACTCTGGCGATGACGGCCTTCGGCGACCTTGACGTCTCAATCATCAAACACTCGCCTCCTGGCAGAGGCAAGGTTGTAACTCGATGGGTTGAGCCGTCCAATCGTTTAAAAACCTACGAGTTTATACGACAGCAGCTTCAGACGGGCAGACAGGCATATTTTATCTTCCCTCGCATAGCGGGCGGCGATGAGGAGGCTGACCTGAAGGCTGCTATGGAGGGTCACAAAGTTTTGCAAAGCTCTGTTTTTCCCGAATTCACTGTGGTACTCCTGCACGGGCAGATGTCTTCGCAAAAGAAGCAAACCGTTATGGCTGATTTCCGCCGCGGCAAAATTAAGGTGCTGGTCTCGACCGTGGTTGTGGAGGTCGGCCTTGATGTGCCCAACGCAACGGTAATGGTTATCGAGGCCGCCGATAATTTCGGCCTGGCCCAGTTGCACCAGTTGCGGGGGCGTATCGGCAGAGGCCAGGATAAAGCATATTGCTTCCTTTTTACGGAGGGTCGGAATCAGACACAGACGGCCAGGAACCGGCTCGAAATAATGACTAAAAGTAATGACGGTTTCGAGATTGCGGAGCACGACCTGAGAATGCGTGGGCCGGGCGATCTTTTCAGTGCACGTCAGCACGGCCTGCCGGACCTGAAAATAGCCAATATTGTGGACGACTTCGAGCTGCTGGTGATGGCCAGAAAAAATGCCTTTGAGCTGATAAACCGGGACCCGATGCTCTCGTCGGCAAATAACAGGGGTATTCGCACGGCCCTGCTGCAAAAGTTCGGCAGGACACTCGGCCTTGCCGATATTGCCTAAAGGCAACCGCAAAACAAAGCCATAAAAGACTGGCCCCACCGGAAGATTTAGACGAGTATTAAAACTGGTTCAGTTTCGTCTTCGCTAACTTAATCCGGCATTCAATAAGGTAAATACTCGCACGGCTCCTCAGGATCGGTACACTCCATCCAGTGGGAACCGAGAACAGCAAGGTCGAACATATTGACGTAGCAGTCGTGGTTCATATCTCCCGGAACAATGGGGTGCCTCTCATCCCCGCAAACCGGCGGAGTCAGATAATCCGGACTAATTGTCGCAAACGGAATTAGTCCCACCACCGTGTCCTCTCCAACTGTGTAATCGATGCTTCCATCATACTCCACAGGGTCGTTTTCCGGGTTTGTAGCAGACAACTCATACATCAGCACGACCGTGTCACAAGGGTCTACTGTGCCCACCCACCCGGAAGGGTTTCCTGGGGATGGGGCCGAATTGATAAAAAAGCTCATCGGCTCGGCGTAGTTATTTGTCAGCATATAAGTGTACCTGTACATCTCAAGTGCGGAATCCCAGTAACATATCGACCGGGCTTCAACCATAGTATTCACATAGCCGCCCGCCACGTCTTCAACAGTCAAACTTGCTGCCAGCTCAACCTCATTTGTGTCTACCGAAGACAAAAAGTCTTTGATAGTATCAAGCAAAAACCAGCCGGGCACACAAGCCGGAGCCGTAGCAACTGAGACCTTGGCATGGCCGGTGGGCTTGGTACGGGTAAAATCAGCTCCTTTGTCTTGGTCTACGCAAGACTTGCACGAACTGTACGTAAGCGTATATATGCACCACGGTTTGACAGGTGACTTATAGTATCCTGCTGATATGTAATCGACAATATACCACTCCGTATGGGTAAGATTATCAATCGTTTGCTTGAACGTAATCTTAAATCCCAATGCACCCCATGTACATTCTGAAGCTAGGCGAATCTCATTTGTACTGTCCTCATCGCCGTCATAAGAATCGTCCAAACAGATATGTGCATAAGCTATCCCCGGCGCACACGCAAGAATCCCCAAGGCTAACAGGAAAACAATCCCGGCACTGCTGATACTAAATACCTCAAGAACTTTTTTCCCATCCATCTTCAAAACTCCTTAATTTAATTCTGGCTCTTTTTTAACGGGGGAAAAACCTAAGATACTATGAGACGAGACAATTCCGGAAGCGATGTCCACCAGGCAATTTCCTCCCACCTCCTTACCGTTTATAAAAGCCCTCGGAGTAAGCAACAAGCGCTGGTCATAACAGTAGCTGAGTCGACCGTTGCCTGAAATCCACTCCATATTGTATAATTTGAATTTGCATTGTACCGACATTGATTGTCAAAAATCAAGGGAAATCGCAAATTTACAAGACTTTTTTTTACTTTATTCTATGGTTCTCCATTTCCAGGTGCGGCAGGAATTGGTTTGACTTACGCTGCCGGCTTCATTATATTTTGCGGTTTAATATGCCGCAATACTGAGGACTCCTTACAGAGAACGATTCTTTAACCGTATGAGGTGGGAATGAACAAAAACAAGATACTCGGCCAGGCCATTACATTTGATGACGTCCTTCTTAAGCCGGCCAGAAGCGATTTTGTACCACGGGAGGCAAAGACTGCAACTCAACTGACCAGGAATATTCGGATAAACATCCCCATCGTCTCTGCTGCAATGGACACCGTCACCGAATCGGCCCTGGCCATCGCCCTGGCCCAGGAAGGTGGAATCGGGATAATCCACAAGAACCTCTCAATCGAGGCGCAAAGACGTGAGGTGGCAAAGGTAAAACGCTCCGAGAACGGCGTGATTCAGGACCCGGTTACACTCTCACCCAGCGAGTCGGTCCGCCAGGCCAGGGAGCTAATGGACGAACAAAACGTCTCCGGAATCCCAATTATCGACGGCAGAAAGCTGGTCGGCATCCTTACCCGCAGAGATTTGAAATTCCTCAAGGACGATACCGTAAAAATCCAGAACGTGATGACAAAGGAAAAGCTGGTTACCGGGCCGCCCGGGACGACCTTAGAGCAGGCCAAAGAGATTTTACAAACCCATAAGGTTGAGAAGCTGCTGCTGACTAACGGTAATGGCGAGCTGGCCGGGCTTATTACAATGAGAGATATTGACAGAATGGAGCAGTTTCCCACCGCGGCAAGGGATGAAAGAGGCCGGCTGCGTGTCGGAGCCGCTATCAGCGTCAGCGATTATAAAAGACTGGAGGCCCTCATTAATGCCGAGGTTGATGTTATTGTCGTTGATACTGCTCACGGCCACAGCCGGAACGTCATTGATACGGTAAAGGAAATTAAGAAAAACTATGAGATTGACGTCATTGCCGGCAATATTGCGACGGCCGAGGCGACTAAGGATTTAGTACAGGCCGGCGCCGACGCGGTAAAGGTAGGCATAGGGCCGGGGGCAATCTGCACCACGAGGGTGATTTCCGGCGTGGGCGTTCCGCAAGTCTCGGCGATTATGGATTGCGCTGAGATTGCAGAAAAGGACGACGTGCCGGTCATTGCCGATGGCGGGATAAGATTGTCGGGTGATATCACCAAAGCCATCGCGGCCGGTGCCTCAAGCGTGATGATAGGCTCATTATTCGCCGGCCTGTATGAAAGCCCCGGCCAGTTGGTAATATATAAAGGCAGACAGTTCAAAGAATATCGCGGAATGGGCTCTTTAGGCGCGATGGTTGCTGGCTCCGCCGAGCGGTACGGCCAAAGAGGAGCTGAAAGAGATAAGCTGGTTCCCGAGGGCGTTGAAGGCAGGGTACCATACCGGGGGACGCTGAGTGATTTCCTCTATCAGCTTGTTGGCGGACTGCGGGCCGGGATGGGCTACTGCGGCACGGCAAGCATCGAAGATTTGAGGAGAGATGGACAATTCGTCCGAATAAGCCCCGCCTCCGTAAGCGAGAGCCACCCGCACGATATTCAGATTACCAAAGAGTCGCCGAATTATTCCGCAATGGAGCCCTTCGAAGGGTAATTATGTCGCATGAAACGGTTGCTATACTTGACTTCGGCAGCCAATACGGGCAGTTGATAGCCCGCCGTGTCCGCGAGCATAACGTCTTTTCAGTAATCCTCCCACCGGATACACAGGCCCGTGAACTATCAGGCCGGGATATAAAAGGCATCATTCTCTCCGGCGGCCCGGCCAGCACTTATACCAAAGGTGCGCCAACCTGTGATGAGAAAATCTTCGAGCTTGATGTGCCGGTCCTCGGTATCTGCTATGGGATGCAAATCGGTTGCAGGATACTCGGCGCAGATATTGAGCCGGCAACGGCCAGAGAGTACGGCCGGACGAACCTCTCCATAATCGACAAGACCGATTTGTTCGCGAATATGCCCGACGAGACGAGCGTCTGGATGAGTCACGGCGACCAGATTACCTCATTGAATCACGGATTTGTTCCGCTGGCTGCCACAACCAACTGTCCTTTTGCCGCCGTCAAACACAAGCAGCGAAAATTCTTCGGCCTTCAGTTTCACCCGGAGGTTACGCACACGCCCCGCGGCCAGGACATACTCAGGAATTTTCTCTACGACATTTGTCGCTGCCGGGGCGATTGGCAGATAAGCAACTTTGCCGAAGAGGCCATTCTGGCCGTTCGTGAAAAAGCGGGCTCCGCCAAGGTAATATGCGGACTGAGCGGCGGTGTAGATTCGGCCGTGACCGCCTCTTTGATTCACAAGGCCGTCGGCCAACAGTTAGTATGTATCTTTGTGGACAACGGCCTGCTGCGAACAAACGAGCGTTCCAGCGTCGTTTCCACTTTCAAGGACCATTTTCACATCGACTTACGGGTCCTCGACTGGTCGGAGCAGTTTCTGAAAAAGCTGACGGGCGTGACGGACCCACAGCAAAAACGCAGGATAATCGGCGCCGAATTTATAGAGGCGTTCAAGTCCGAGTCAGCCAAAATCCCGGATGCGAAATTTCTGGCCCAGGGCACGCTCTACCCCGACGTGATTGAATCGGGTAAAAAGGACGGCAATCTTGCGGCTAACATAAAGCTGCATCACAATGTCGGCGGGCTCCCGAAGGAATTGGGCTTTGAGCTGATTGAGCCGCTGCGTGAACTTTTTAAGGATGAGGTTCGTCGCGTGGGCGAGTACCTTGGCCTGCCCGAGGAGATTATCTGGCGTCATCCGTTCCCCGGCCCCGGCCTGGCGGTCCGAATTGTCGGCGAAGTAACCCCCGAAAGGCTCGCAATTTTGCGCCAGGCCGACGAGATATTGGTCGATGAAATAAAGGCTGCAGGCCTTTATCGGAAGATCTCGCAGGCCCTGGCCGTGCTGGTGCCGGTCAGAACCGTCGGCGTGATGGGCGATGAGAGAAGCTACGAAAATCTCATTGCCATCCGGGCCGTGGAGACCAGCGATTTTATGACGGCCGATTTTTCGCACATTCCGCACGAGGTTCTGGGTACAATTGCCAACAAAATTACGAATCAGGTTCGCGGCGTCAACCGGGTCGTTTACGATATATCAAGTAAGCCGCCTGCCACAATCGAATGGGAGTAAAAGGACTGCAAATGAAAATCTCTCGCCGTAACGGACGTCGGCTCAGTATTTTCTGTATCGCTTTGCTACTTCTTCCCGGCCACAGTACGCGTGCAGAGCAGGATGGGGCCAACAGCCCCTCGGGCGAGTCCGGGCGGTTCCGCCTATCTACCTCAGAAAACGCCTTCCTGAACTCTTTCATAAACGATGCTATCAATTGGCCTGAAAGGATTCTTATAGACGCCAACAACATTCTCCTTCGGTATGACAATCTGTCAGCCTTGCTGTTGGCCGGTGGGGCGAGTATCGCGATGCATCAGAGTAATGCCGACAAGGAGCTGGACAGGCACTTTGTTAAGCATCGGGTCTTCGAGAGCAGTCTCGTGGACGAGAGTATTAACATACTCGGCTGCCCGGGAACCCACTTTGCCGCAGCCGGGCTTTGGTATGGACTCAGCGCCGAATCGGGAGACGATTTCAACAAGGAACGCGCCTGGACGATGATGACCGCGCTTGCTATAACCGGCCTAACGACGGTCGGCCTGAAGGCCATAAGGGATAATGAGACTCCCAACAATAAGGCCTGGGCCTGGCCGAGCGGCCATACCTCAAGTTCCTTCACGGCCGCTGCGGTCCTCGACGAGTTTTACGGCCCTGGTGTGGGGATACCCGCCTATATACTTGCCGGTCTGGTTGGCTTTCGAATGATGGACGCAGGCGACCACTGGGCAAGCGATGTAGTATTTGGTGCCACCTTAGGCTGGGTGGTCGGACACACCGTAGCCGGCAGGCACAAAAAGCTCGAACTGGCCGGCTTCGAAGTTCTGCCTTATGCGGCAGAGCCAGCGACAAATCCTTCTGTGGGCGTTACACTCGTAAAAAGGTTCTGACCGGTGAACATACAAGTATCGCAGATATAATCTGCTGTAAACCAGGCAGGGAAAGAACACCAAAAAAATCCCTGGACAGAAATACGAAAGTCCGAAAATCTGCTGCGCAGCAGAACAACAACGCCTATCAGCGGTTTATTTAAAGTTTTCTTTGCACATCCTTGATAAATTCTTGACTCTGCGGGGCTATTCTGATATACTGGTTTTTAGTCGCTCGAGAAATAGGGGGGACGGAAAAATGGTTTTCACACAGACAAGTCAAATGGTTATTGCCGTTGAAGGAGCCCGTGGACCACCGGTCTAAAAAAGACCGGTGTTTTTTTTATCCAGCCGAGAATGGCGAAAAACCATACCACCCCGTAAATCTGCAGAAGGCCCTCAGAAAACTATCGCGGCGTAGCCGACACTCTCTTCGCTTGACTGGCCGAATTTACGCTCCATAACATCATTGCTGTGTGTATGTGCGAGCAATCGGCCCTGTTTTTTTCCAAGTCTCTTTGCGGCCGCCACCGCCGCGGCGGCCGCACCGGCACCACAGGCGTTGTGCTTTTCACTTGCGTTCAACGGAATCTTCTCAGGCGCCAGTTGCACCGCCAAATCAATGAACTGCCGGTCATTAACCTCCTTCGCCCAGCGAAGAGCGTCGGGGCCCGTGCCGACGGGCGAGAAACCATATCGCGGGCCGTAGTGCGTCAAATCCGTCGAGCCAATGCAAACGATTTTTTTCTCCTCGGCCGAAGAGATAACATCGGCCACGTCGCTGCCCAGCTGCACCGCCAGGGGCGTTGGTGGGACCATAATCGGCAGTATCTTCGCGTCGCCGAAAAGGTGCTGGATGAACGGGACCTGGACTTCTATGCTGTGTTCCGAGCGGTGAGCTTTGAGGTTGCTTTCAACAAGTACGCTTTGCCTGATAATCTCAGATGCAAGCTCCGCGTCAATAGAAACTTTCCCGAGCGGCGTCAGCCAGCTACCCTCACTGTAAACCGCAGCGGACGAGCCGCCGTAACCGTGGATAGCTCCGAAAATCACAAAGGTATGAACCGTCTCGTGGACCTGTTTTATGGCCGAGAACACCATCGCAGCCAAATCACCGCTGAAGACCCAACCGGCGTGAGGTACAATTCCGGCGACAATGGTATCGGGTAACTCATCGAACTGCGGACTTTCCGCAAGACATTGTTGAATTTCGGTCAGGCAGGCCTCACGCTGAGCAGAATAAAACTGGCCCGCCACTACTGGCCTCCTCGTTTCCATTCTCACCTCCGGCTTGCTTTCGTGCTTATGGGCGGTTATTATGATTGCCGACTCAACGAGTGAAAAGTATTATAACGTCCTCTGCGAGAAAAACAATGGCATTACGAAAAAAAACGACGCCGGTAGCGGTAGTTATGGGCTCAAAAGGCGACCGAGAGGTTATGAATAATTGCATCGAGCAGCTCAGGGGTTTTGGCATAGAACCGACGGTCCGGATAATCTCAGCCCACCGCACGCCTAAGGCGGCGGCGAAATTCGCCCGGACCGCCGCTGATGAGGGGATAAAAGTGATTATCGCTGCTGCCGGTATGGCTGCTCATCTGGCCGGGGCGCTTGCCGCACAAACGACTCTGCCGGTCATCGGCGTGCCGCTCATCTCAGGTGAGCCTTTCGAAGGTATAGATGCCCTGCTGAGCACCATTCAGATGCCGCCGGGCGTGCCGGTCGCGTGCGTGGCCGTTGGAAAGGCCGGGGCAAAAAACGCCGCGATTCTGGCGATACAAATCCTGGCCCTGACCGACAAAAACCTCGGCGAAAAACTGGCCCAATTCAAACAAGCCCGGGCAAAAAAGGTAATCGAGAAAGATTCAGCCCTGCAGTAAAACTGTCAGCCCCGGCAATACTTAACAGAGAGTAGTACACGCCGGTCTCAGAAACCCATAACATATCACTACTCAAGTTGACTCTTCAGCGATAAGGCGATTAAACAAGTGTGTACCTCAACAAAATTATAGGGTATCTGTCGAGCTGTCTGCCGCCTTTTTATATGTTTTTAGCTTAAGCAATGGAATAAGAACTAATACTAATCAGACGTGGGGAATGGGATACGCCAAATCCCTTCTTTAAAGCCTCTGTTTGAAACGAAATAAATGTGCTGCTGGTCCAGAGAAACCACCGGAAAATCATCAAAAGAACCATTTGTTGTAAGTTGTCGTGTATTTGTTCCGTCTTCACAAACCATCCAGATATCGTAGTTTGCTTCGTTTTTACTGTCCTTGCCCTCATCAGACGCATAAAGGATATATTTCCCATCGGGGCTCCACGCCGGGTGCTTCCTGCCTTCTTTCTGAATTGGAGTACTTGTAAGCTGGACAGGATTCTGCCCGTTAATCGGTACTTTCCATAATTGCTTGTCAGGCCCGATATAAGTAATTTGCGTCCCATCAGGAGATATAGCGGACATTTCGCCCTCTCTCAATTGAGTGGGGTACTGATTCTCGCCTCCCAATGACCAGATCTGCCGGGAACCTGTGAGTCTTTCCCGGTAGGTAGGTTTGTAAGTAAACGTGATTACCCCGTTGTTTGCAACCGACGGTTGATAATTAATACCATCGGATGTTTGACGGATGACCGCTATCGCACTGGTCTTTTCACTGGAAATACGAAAAATGTCCATACTGCGCCTTCGAAGTCTATCCGAAGCAAAGAACAGGTAATCATCAGGACCAAGTACCGGCGAAGTGTCAAGCCATTGCCCGCTGGTTATCTCGGTAATTCCTCCTCCTTTAGTTTGAATAGATCGCAGATTCGCCACTGTTTTCTCATTGCCCATTTCATCTTTGACTCTTTCAGCCAATGAAAAAACGAGCTTGTTGCCGTCAGCCGAGATGGACATACCAAGAATGCTTTGAAAATCACCAAGGCTCACTATGTGGGAGGCTGCCATAACTTCACGCTCAATATCTTCTGCCCATGCACGAACGGTGCGTGGTTCTATTGTATAGCCGGCTCCTTCTGATATGACAGGTTCCAGCCTCTTCACTTCGCGCACTACCTCACGTTCCAGCGTTACATAAATCTTTTTTTGGTTATAGTCCTTTCCTGCTATAGTTACCGTTTGTGGCTCATAGCCCTCAAGCCGAAACTCCACATTATACTTCAAAGGCCCTTCTGACGGGTTTTCTCCGAACTTAAATCTATAATCTAACGGCGTTGGTCTATCAGGGAAATATTTAAGTCCCAGGTCAGACGTAGCTACCACTTTGGCACCTTCCGGATTCGTATTAAGACTCACCATCCTTTCATACGGGCATCCAGCAATCATTACTCCCAATAAAACACACATCACTATCTTATAGCAGCTTGTCCACTTCATTTTTGCCTCCTTTGGTATTTGAAATTAATGCTTCACACAAAATACGTAACGGTACGGCAAATAACGGCTTAAGATTATTCCTTTGATGTAATTCACTCTGTTTGTGGTAAGCTTTTACTTGCCGAATTAATGATAGTTAGGGCTATAGACATTGACAAGAAAAAAAGATATTAAAAATCTTTTCAATCGAGATAGATGGTGGGAGAATTAACCGAAAAGGACTCGGCCCTGCAGTAATGTTAGTGACGCCGGTAAGGCCTGAACATAGTCACCCAACCTGCCCCGAGCATCAAGAGTATCGCTGTAGCCGGTTCGGGCATTGTGATAACAAGTCCGAAGCTGTCCAGGGTGCCGGTGTGGGCGTAAAATGCATCTTGAATCTGCAGGCACCATTGGCCATAAATATCCTCTCCATCAAACAAAGACAGGTTCCAAACCGGTTTGAACGGCCCGATAAACGGCTCTGTCGCCTGCTCTATTGAGACGATAGCTTCGTCGTCGAAGAGCCACTGCACAGAACCACCATAGGCGGTAAGCCCGCCGTTTTGGCCTCTCACTATGAAGGCCAGATTGCCGGCCTGATTCAAAACAACATTTGTACCCGAAGGGCTTTTAAGGATGATTGCCAAATCAACTATACCCTCGTGTGTTAAATCGATGTAGACATTGAGGTCGTCGATAATAAAATGATGGGGGATTTCAATGAGCGCCTCATCCATCCAGCCCCTGCCATATTCACTCTCCGGTTCATCCGACGAAGGAATGGGCAGATTGAAATCCATAGTGTAAGAATATGGGGTTGCAAACAGAGGTGAGATAAGGGTACCGGCCGCAATTACAAGAATTGCCACACCCCCGCGAGTCAGGCTGTGAAAATCCATCTTCCGTTACCCGGTTAGGATCATCTGTCGCGGTTCAGCTAAATAATTGTCACCTCCCTCCTGTGAACCGATTACATAACTTCGATAATGGAATTATACTCGCCGTAGGGATTCATTTCAATCTTTTCATTGTAAGGGTCCTGCTGCCATTGGCCGTCCACCACAAGCCGATATCGATATTTCCCACGATTCAAAGGCAGCTTGACCTGCCAGACACCGTTGTCGCTGACCTTTCGCATAGGGGTATTTTCCGGCCTCCAGTTGTTAAAATCGCCGGCAATCTGGACACTTTGGGCTCGTGGATAGAGTGTTACGAACATAACCGCATCACTCAACTGATGCATGCCGTAAACCTTGGCGATTTTTTGGTCGAGGTCTTCGGCGGGCTTTTTTTCCTCGGGGGCGGCCGCAGTCGGCTGCACGGTCGCCAGAAGCTCCTCGGCACTGCTGCTGATTTCGCTCAATTGCTCGCTAAGTGATTCGACCAGCTCGTGACGATGCTCTTTTTGCTTGCCGAGCACCTCCTCTGCGAGACCTTGAAAATCTTTATGGCCTTTACTGGCCGGCTCGTATTCGTTTATCGGCTGGCCCAGACTTGCAGCCTCCTTGAGCTTGGTGTTGAAATTAACAACGGTCTTGAACATCCTTTCGCCGAAATGGTTACGCAACTCCGCCAGGATTTCTCTGCCCATCTTGGTGCGTATGTCATACATACTGGCCAGAACCCGGACGTTTATTTGCTGCGAACACTGCTTACACAAAACGCTGATGGTATCGAGCTGTCTGCTGAGTCCGTGGAGTGCAAAGTAACCCGTGTCAACCGGAACAATCACATCCGTAGCGGCCCGAAGCGCGTTGAAGGTAAGTAATCCTACCGATGGGGCGCAGTCGATTACCACAAACTCATAAATGTCCCGCACTTCGTGCAGCGCATTTTTAAGGCAATCTTCGCGCCGGGCAACTCCCGCCATTTGCTGCTCAAAAGCCGCCAGGTCGATACTGGCCGGAGCCAGCTCAAATCCATCGGCAATTTCCCAGAGAACATCCCGCAGCTTGACCGGCTCGTCCCTGTTTGTGCTTATCAGTACATCGTAGATGCTTTCCTCAACCTGTTCTTCAGGGACCGCCAGACCGACGGCACAATGCGACTGCGAGTCCATATCGACCAATAAGGTCCGCCTGCCGGCCGATACAAGAGCACTGGCCAAATTAATCGCAACAGTAGTTTTGCCGCACCCACCTTTTTGGTTAATAATCGCTAAAGTTCTCATAATTACCTTCCAGCTATGATATGGTTAAGAATGCTACACCAAGTCAACCGTTTTTTAACACTGATAAACCGTGCTTCGACAATGTATGATTCGGCAAATAAGGCGAAAAAACTTTATTTGTTTATCGGACTAGCCGATAAAAAATCGTGAATAGTCCTGTAGATTAATGTTATTTTCGCAGACCCGGGGCAAGGAACAAGAGTGAAGACTTTAGCTACAGGCCGCAACCACCTGATTTTCAGTGCTGTTTTACCTGTAAGCCGGGCCGTAAAACCCACAGGCCACAACCGGGCTCATTATCGCTTTACGTAGGTTTTCCGCACTGAAAAACCCCTTTTTCGCCGTATCTTAACGACAAAAAGGGGCGGCAAGGAGTTCTCAGGCCAGGCCCCCGGCCTCCTGCAACAAACAGCGAAGGTGGTCAAGGAACTGAGCGGCATACGCACCGTTGGTTATCCTGTGGTCGACCGCCAGCGTCAGGTTCATCATCTTACACACCCCGATGGAATCGGGGTTGCCGTCTCTGGGAATGCAATTATCCGTAATTGCGCCTATCCCCAGAATACTGCATTGGCCGGGCACAACTATTGGGATGAAGGAGTCGATGCCGAATGGGCCAAGGTTACTTATTGTAATACAGCCACCCTCCAGTTCAGCAAGAGAGAGCTTATTGCTGTGGGCTTTGTCTATAAGGCGGTCGCTTTCCGCTGCGATTTGCACAAGGCTTTTCTCGCCGGCATCCTTAACCGTCGGTGCGACCAGCCCCTCTTCAACGGCAATTGCCAGGCTGATATTAATGCTTTTGGGAAGCTGGATATAATCACCGGCCAATTGTCCCGTCATAATGGGGTACTGTTTGAGGGCCAGGGCCGTCGCTCGCATTACAAAATCGTGATAGGCAATCCTGATATTGCCCTTTTGGTTTAATTTATCTCGCTGCACCACCAGCCCGGTCACGTCGGCTCTTGCACTTAGATAAAAACAGGGAATCTCGCGTTTGGACTGCAACATCAGCCGGCCGACCATTCTTTTCAGCCTGCTTAATGGGACATTCCGGCCGAGGCCGAACTCCGCAGCAGTGGTTTTAGCCCTCTCTGAAGCGAGCAAGGACTCCGGCTCCGGAGGCCCAGCGGCAGTCTGGGCAGCAAGGCTACTTATTTCAGCCTTCAAGGATTCAACAAAACTCCCGGCAACCTTCTCGCCCTTTTCGCCGAGTACCATAATCGGCGCGTTGACCGGAAGCGTCCGGCCAACTTCAACCAGAATATCCTTTACAAAGCCGCCGGCAGGGGATTCGACCTCGATTGTGGCCTTATCAGTCTCTACCTCGAAGATTACATCACCTTTGCTAACCTTATCACCGACGCCGACAAGGTAACTTACTATAGTCCCCTCCTCCATTGTCCGGCCCAACTGCGGCAATCGAACGACATTTGACATTAACAAGTCCTTACACTCATTTCAGGAATTACTATGGCTGCTTCAACCATTTTATCAGGACTGAATAAACTTGCAAGCTCCAGCGAGTTGTATAATCCACGAGGCACTTTTTGTCATTAGCTGTTGACAGTACTGAAAAGCGAGTGTATCTTGCCGGCTTTGGCCAAATAGGCAAAACAAAACCCTCCATTTAACAGAAAGGAGCGAGGATGGAACACAAAACCAATATGAGACAGATTTTAGCTGTCTGGATTTTAGTGGCAAGTTGCGTAATGACGGTGCCTTCGTATGGACAAAATCTTTTAACAAATCCCGGTTTTGAAGACGGCAACTCAACGGGCTGGGTTGCGATGGGTGAGTACGGCCTGGACGTAACCGATAAGCAGGCCCACCGCGGTAATTACAGTATTTATTGCCATGACAGGACGGCGAACTGGCAGGGGCCGAACCAGAATATACTCGGTAAAATGGAGCCGGGCCGGAGATATACAATCTCGGCGTGGGTTAGGCTCGAAAACCTGCCGAGTCACGAGGCCTGGATGCATATTCGACAGAAAGATGCTTCCGGGACAAGCTATCCGCTAATTGATTCCAAGACCGTTTACAGTGATAAGTGGATTAAGTTATCAGGCAATTTTGAACTGAAAGTTACCGGCCAACTGCAGGAATTGTACGTCTATTGGCAGGTCCAGGCGGGCAATGAGAATTTCTATGTTGATGATGCGGTCGTGGCACCTGAGGTAGTTGTGAAAAGCAAGCAACTCGAAGACGGCAGAACAGCCATACTCATCAGGGCCGAGGGGATTGGCGAGAAAGAACCCGAGATTCCGGCGAAGATTCAAATCCTTGATACCAATGGTAAAGAACTGGCCGGCGGCAAGAGCCGCATTGGAAGTGGGCAAGCCTTCTCGCTGCCGCCCGGATTTACCAATGTTGCCGTTGAGATTCCAGACTATTGCGGCGAACAACTCCAACTGAAGCGTATGATAATAGTAGGTGATGCTAAAGAGGTGATTGGGCAGATGGTGACCCGCGCGCGCCAAATTCAGGCCCAACCAAAGATGACTGATTATGCCGGCTGGATTGATTATCTGGCTACACAGGTTGATTTAGGTATGGACGACAGAGAGGAACCGTCAAGCAAGTCAATCGAGGCTGCATCAAGGTTGATTAAATGGACAACGAAGATTACTGCTGATGCGAACACCATCTCGAAGCTTCGCGGTATGCAGGAGTGGGCGTATCTTTCAAAGGCTGATGGCACGGGACAGCCTTTTTTAATTGCTATCCCGGAGGATTACGACCATAAGCGGAGTTATCCACTTTATCTCGAGCTTCACGGGCGAACCCTGACACATATGCACTTTGCCTCTTTCGAGCACCCCGAGCCGGACCGTGTGAAGCTTTTTGTACTGGGGCGCAGCCGGGGCGGCGGCTATACCGCCTTATCTGAAGTTGATGTGCTCGAGGCGCTCGATTACGTTATGAAACACTGGAACATAAATCCGGACCATGTGCACGTGGCGGGCATAAGTATGGGCGGCTACGGGACGTTTAGTATGGCCAGCCGATTTCCAGACCTGTTTGCCTCGGCGATACCGAAGTGTGGCGGTGGTGCGCACCTGCCGATGGAAAATGCACTGCACGTGCCCTTTTACGCTCTTCACAGTAAAGATGATTATCTTGTGCCGGTCTTCGGCAGCCGGGTTGCGACGCGCACGATTGAAAAGTTCGGTGGCGAAGCAATTCAGGACGAAACCGACGGCCTGGGTCACGCGACCTGGCTTTATAACGAAGGGCTTGCGCGGGCACAAAAATGGGCTGACGGCCTTGTGCGAAAAAAGAAAGTTGACCGGATACATTACACCGCGATGGACGAGCTGGCCCGCAAGGCTTACTGGGTAGAGTTGCTCGAGTGGGGGCCCGAAGGCCGGCCGGCTGAGATTGACGCCCGTATCGGCTCAAACAATACTTTATACTTAGCGCTCGATAATGTGGGTGTACTGAAAATAGACCTTAAATCCTGCTCGGCAGAAAAGCGGACGCCGCTGATGATGGTTGTAAATCGCCATATCGAAAAGACGATTGAAGCGCCGCTGCCGGATTCGCTGTACATAATTGCTCAAAAAGACGGGTGGCTTGTTGCAAAAGATAAACCGAATCCGCCTCGTGAGCGGCTGCACTTTCCCGGCGGAGCAATGGCGCTTTACCATGGTGAACCGATTATGATAGTCTGGGGCACGGGCGGCGATAAAGAGACAAACAAGAAGATGTATGAAGTCGCGCAGGCCGCTCGTCAGTCATGCAAACCTAATTGGCCCATCGCCACGGAAATCAAAGAGGGCGTGCCTATGACATACACACTTTACGGAAGGCTGCCGGGAAAGCCGGACAGCGAAGTTACCGAAGCAGATATGCGAAAATATAATCTGGTTCTGATCGGCACGGCAAAGCAGAATTCGGTGGTCGCAAAGTTAAGCAATGACCTTCCGGTGAAAGTCAAAGACGGCCGGGTCAGTGCCAATGACGGCATTTCCTGGGACTGCAATGATTGTGCAGTGGGACTTTTGTATTACAATCCTTTGGAACCCAAGCGGCTGATTTACTGGGTTGGGTCGGATTCGGCGGAATTCTACAGGCTGGGGGCGCCCTTAATGGATTCTCAACAATGGAACACGGCCGCGCCCGACCTTCTCGTAATGCACGCAACAAAGGAACAACTCATTGCTGCGCGCCGGTTTGACAGCCGCTGGGAATGGGAAAAGGGTTATAAGGCGTCACCTTTGATAAAAGAGGAGCTTTGCAGTGAGATTAAGAGCGCTCAGGAGATTGCACGGACTTTACAGCAAAAGACCGGCGCGGATTTCATGCTGTACGGGACAGTATTACGGCTGTCCGATGAACTGGGTTTTTCGCCCGGCCAAACACGACAGATGGATGTGTTGTCGTCGTTGTATGGCGATCGAATTGTAATGATGGAGCTTAAAGGACAGGAAATCCTTGACGATACGAAGAGTATTAATGAGGCGCGCGAAAAGGCCATTGCAGAAAAGAAGGCCAAACAGGAAGCGGCAAAAGAGAAAAAGGAAGAAACTATTGGCGAACAGACTTGGGTTCTTCACATCTTCCCTGAACCGAAGCCGGAGACTATCGTACCCGAGCAGTTGTATAGTGTGGTTGCTCATGCGTGGGACGTCGAGGAATATGTTAAGGTAACACATAAGAATCCCGAAAGCCTGCGACATCTCGCGGTTACAATGCGGGATGTACTAAAACAATAAATATTTGTAAGAACGGGCGGATGGCAGGGCCGGATGCGCCTGAGTAAGGTTTAATTATTTTGACGGAGACGGTGCTTATCGTTAGCATTCGGCCTTTATGCAGTTATTAAAGTTCCACAGATTTGTCAACTGGAGTGGCGAGGGGGGCTGCCTGGCGGTGCTGCGAATGGCGGCGCCCTTGATTCTCAGTACGGGCGCAGCCAGCGTCCAGATGTTCATCGACCGCGTCTTTCTGATGTGGTATTCGAAAGACGCGATGTCGGCCACTTTACAGGCCGGGATTACTCAATTCACGATATTCGCCCTTTTTCTCGGTGTTGCTGCGTACGTTAATACATTCGTTGCTCAGTACACCGGTGCCGGTCGCCCGCTGCGGGTGGGCAAGGCAGTTTGGCAGGGAATATATTTCGCCCTGGCCGCCGGCGTTTTGATGCTGGGCCTGATACCGCTTGCAAGGCCGTTGTTCAACTGGGTCGGACATCCTTTGCCGCTGCGGGAGCAGGAGATAATCTATTTCAGGATTTTATGCTTTGCGGCGGCGCCCAGCCTGGTCGCGACGGCGGTCTCATCGTTTTTTACCGGCCGGGGCAAAATGGCCGTCGTGATGTGGGTAAGTATCGCGGCCGCGGCAGTCAATGTTGTTCTGGATTACGCGCTTATCTTCGGCCATTGGTATATGCCGCGACTTGGGATTGCCGGTGCGGCCTGGGCAACGGTCCTGGCACACACAATTTCTGCAATAATCTTTCTGTCAATTTTCTTCAGGGCCGAGAACCGCCGAAATTACGCTGCGCTTTCCAGCTACAAACCGGAACGTGACCTTTTCGGCAGACTGCTTCGATATGGATTCCCGAACGGTATGCATATTATGCTGGACGTGCTGTCGTTTACCCTTTTTGTGACGTTTGTCGGTCGAATTGATGATGCCTCGCTGGCGGCAACGGCAATAACGTTCCAGATTAACTCGCTGGCCTTTATGCCGATGCTGGGTTTCTCCACGGCGGTAAATACCATGGTCGGCCAGGCGCTCGGAGATGACAACCCGGCCCTTGCCGAGAGAAGCACGTTCTCGGCGGCGAGCCTGACACTTGGTTATATGACGGTCCTCGCTGCCGGTTACTGGTTTTTGCCCGAGCTTTTTATGTACCCGTTTGCCGCACAGGCGGACGCAGCCGAGTTTGCCCGGCTAAGGCCGGTGGTGATTGTGCTGCTTCGCTTCGTGGCGTTCTATTGCCTGTTCGATACCGGCAATATCATTTTCACGGCAGCGCTCAGAGGTGCGGGTGATACACGCTTCGTGATGATATTGTCGGTATCTCTTAGCTGGGTGATGTTTATAATTCCGACATATCTATGCGTCCGAATGGGCCTGGGACTTAAGGTGGTCTGGGGTTTTTTGACGGCTTATGTATGTGTGTTGGCGGTGCTTTTTCTCATGCGGTTCCTGGGCGGTAAATGGAAAACGATGCGGGTCATAGAACACATTCCACCGCTGGTAGCGACCCACAGACCGGACGTCCCGATGATTGAGGCATAAACGCCACGGCAGCAGCCGCTGAATAATCAATAAAAATGAGTGGGTCTGTAAGCCGAGTTCTGTATCCCGCACCAAAAAACCTTTCAGCCTACAGCCGCAAGTAACGGCCATTCGGCTAAGAATGTCGATGCCCGACGAAAGTAAGTCTCAAAAAGATTTTTTGGTGCGGGATGGCGGCCATTTATCTTGACCGGCCGTTGCCGACCGACTCTCCCGACGAAGCGGGAAGCGACCTACCCGCTGGCGTATGCCCGGGCCGAGCAACCAGCTGCTTGGTCTTGCAGGCGGTGGGGTTTGCCCTGCCGACGACGTCACCGTCGCCGCGGTGCGCTCTTGCCGCACCATTTCACCTTTGCCTGTGCCCGGACGCTTCGGGCCATCGGCTGTGTATTTTCTGTGGCACTTTCCCGTCCCGAAATATCGGGAGGTGGCCGTTAGCCACCACCGTGCCCTATCCTGCTCGGACTTTCCTCCCCGCACCTATCTTGAGATGCCAACTGAAATCTCGGCATTAGCGCTTTGATAATATCAAGCTTTATTGCCGAAACGATGCTGGATTCTCAGGATAGGTGCGGAGCGACCGCCCGACCCACTCACAAATAAATTATACCACAAAAGCCGCTTTCATTAAAAGATAATTCTCATAGCATAACTGTCCCAAGGATTGTGAGATAATTTTTATCAAGGATTCGGAAATAGTTTATCTGCCCGCTCTTAAGAGCTACATAGCAGCGAAAAAGGTTTGTATTGATTCAGGAACTCTTTTCGGTAAGATAATACTGCTTCGAAAAAAAGCTACCGACCGAAAGAGTATGAAAGGCAAGAAAAAGGTGCGGCGTTAAACCTGACAAGGTTGTTAAACAATTTGGCAAATCAATGAAACTCAAGAGAGACCTTGGCCTGATTCATATTTTCTGTATAGCGACCGGTGCAATGATAAGTTCCGGGATTTTTATCCTGCCCGGTTTAGCTTATGCAAAGGCGGGTCCGGCCGTAATTCTCTGCTACCTTCTCGCCGGCCTCTTATCACTACCCGGAATGCTGAGTCTGGCTGAGATGACAACGGCTATGCCCAAGGCCGGCGGCGATTGTTTCACTATTATCCGAAGCATGGGGCCGAGCGTAGGCTCTGTAGCAGGCCTGCTTAGCTGGTTTTCTCTCTCTATGAAAAGCGCTTTCGCTCTTGTCGGAATGTCCATTTTTACCGTTACGCTGGTTGATATGGACATACATTTGGTCGCTGTATTTTTCTGTATGGTTTTTCTGTTTATCAATCTGATCGGTATTAAGGAAGCCGGAACGACACAGGTATTTATGGTGATAGGATTGTTACTGATTATAATTTTGTACATTTTCGTGGGTCTGCCAGCGGTGAAAATAAGGAATTTTTCACCCTTTGTCCCCAAAGGGCTTGTATCTGTTTTTTTTACTACGGGCTTTGTATTCGTTTCCTATGCGGGCTTGCTGAAGATTGCGAGTGTCGCCGAAGAGATAAAAAATCCCTCCAGGAATATACCTCTTGGTATGGTCCTCTCTCTTTTGGTAGTAATTTTCCTCTATGCATTTATGGTTTTTGTAACAACAGGCGTTCTTGAGGGCGACAAATTGAGCCGGTCCCTTACTCCCATCTCGGACGGCGCGGAGGTTTTTATGGGTACCGGCGGCAAAATAGCTTTAAGTATCGCCGCTATCCTGGCTTTTTTGTCCACCGCAAACGCGGGAATTATGACCGCGGCAAGGTCTCTAATACCATTGAGCCAGGATAGTCTGCTGCCGGCCTTCTTCGGCAAAATCAATTCAAGGTTCGGAACACCTCACAACGCCTTAACAGTAACAGGATTGTTTATTATTTTTTCTTTGTTTCTCAAACTTGAAATCCTGGTAGAAGCGGCCTCTGTAGTGCTGATACTCACAAACCTGCTTGCGTGCACTTCCGTAATTATTTTAAGGGAAAGCCGGATTCATAACTACCAGCCGCATTTCCGCGCGCCGTTATACCCCTGGCTACAGATATTCGGGATAGTAGGATTCGGATTTGTGATATTCGAAATGGGCCCCGAAGCTCTTTTGATAAGCTGCCTGCTTATTGTAGTCGCCGTCTTCGTGTATTGGTTCTACGGCCGTATCAGGACGAACAGAGAATATGCCCTGCTTCACCTTATTGAAAGAGTCACAGCCAAGGAGTTGACGAGCTATTCTTTGGAATCCGAGCTTCGTGAAATCATAAGAGAAAGAGATGAAATCATAAAGGACAGGTTCGACAGAATAATTGAGAGATGTATAGTGCTTGACATTCCTGAATCTATTTCATTAGAGGACTTCTTCAGGCGGGCCTCCGATGCTATGTCTGAGCGGTTAAAAATAATCCCGTCGGTCCTGTACAATTTACTTGTCACGAGAGAAAAGGAAACAAGCACGGTTCTAAATCCTCATCTGGCGATACCTCATATCATTATCGACGGAGAAAATACGTTCGAAATCCTGCTCGCCCGCGCTCAGAAAGGCATAAGATTTTCTGATGAGTACCCGAATGTGCAAACTGTATTTGTGCTCGTAGGAACGAGGGACGAACGAAACTTTCATCTGCGTGTGCTTTCAGCAATTGCCCAGGTGGTCCAGTCTCCCGACTTCGAGAAAAAATGGATCTCGGCAAGAAGTGAAAAGGAACTTCGAGATGTCGTTCTTTTAGGAACACGAAGGCGATGGTAAAATCCCGTTTTTATAGGCGGCTGAGAGTCGTATCACTCATTGTGAATTTAACCTTGTAGCATACGGCCGGTTTTATGTGCTAAAGTAATGACCAGACAAAGCCAGACATATAAAAAATTGGAAAAACTAAAATCTCTTTGGAGCAACAGTAATTCACTGTTGATTGTAATGCAGGATAATCCAGACCCGGATGCTATCGCTGCATCGTCCGCCTTAAAGGAACTCGCCAACAAAACAGCGGATATAAGCTGTCAACTTGCTTATGGAGGAACAATCGGACGGGCCGAGAATCGTGAGCTGGTCCATTATCTGGGACTAAATTTTCATCCCTTTAGCGATATAAGCCCTGAAAATTTTGACCTTATCGCCTTGATAGACTCGCAGCCGGCAACGGGAAATAATCCCCTGCCTAAGAATGTCGCACCGGATATCGTTATCGACCATCACCCGTTCAGAAATCTGAGCCGTGATGTAACGTTTACGGACATTCGAAGTCACTACGGTGCTACCTCCACAATTCTGTGGGAATACCTCACAGCCGCTGGAATTACTCCCGAAACGCCGATAGCCACGGCGCTACTTTACGGAATCAGGTCGGATACTCAGGACCTTGGAAGAGAATCCACCCGCGCGGACATTGATGCGATGGAGGCGTTGTATCCTCTGGCAAACAAACGAATGCTCAGCCAGATTCAACAGGGCAGAGTGCCTTCCGCGTATTATCAAATACTCACAACGGCATTGGCGAACACAAAAATATATAAGCATTGCCTGATTTGTAACATCGAAAAGGTTGATAATCCAGGTATGATTGGGGAAGTGGCTGATATTCTGCTAAGGCACGAACAGATAGATTGGGTGATGTGTTTCGGCTGCCACGAAAAACAATTATACATCTCACTTCGCACTCAGGACAGGAAACTCTCGGCGGGAAAAGTTATGAGCGATATAGTTCAAAAAATCGGCACCGGGGGTGGTCACGAGAGGATGGCGGGAGGACAAATACCGTTATCTACAGCAAAAGGCTTAACATCTCGGCGCATACATATGGAAAGATTAATCTGCAACAGGTTTCTAAAAGCCCTTAAGATAAGAAGCAAAAAAGGCCGGCGACTTGTCCATATACCGGTAATGGGCGTGAAAAGATAGACTTCTGTCCGCTATTTACATTCAGACGTAATTCACAGTAAGATGCTTATTTGCCTTTCCGGAATGGCCTGAATAGATTGGATAAACTACCGTTAATCCATTTCTTTTTGATAGGGGAAAGTTCCTTGCCCACAAAGCCGACTTCCTCGATAGAATAGAAAGCCTTGGGATTAAAATTTTTGACCAGCTCGACCACTCGCTGGGCTTCCCGTCGTGGAACAATAGTGAAGACCACCTTGACCTGTCCTGCTGTGCCGTGCCCGTCCACGCTTGTAACTCCATAATCCGCGGATTTAAGGCATTCCACTAATTCCGATGCGTCCCTGTTCGTGATAACCCGAATAAGGACAACTCCCAGAGACAGTTTCTCTGCAATCCAGATACCTACAAAATTGCCCATTGCAAATCCGCCGGCGTAGGCGATATAGCAAACGGGATTGGAAAGATTTTTCATAATCTGGCCTATGGCTACAAGCCAGATCAATATTTCGAAAAAACCAACCACAGGGGCCAGGTATTTCAGTCCTCTCGAAATGAATACAACCCTTACCGTCCCCATGCTAACGTCCATGACACGCGCAATGAAAATCAATAAGGGGATAACTATCCAACTATATAAATTTGAATCGGGAAAAACGAAGGCTATCACAGTTTATTACTCACTTAACTTCAGGGAACCATACAGATTCTGTTTCTTATATTTTCAAGTTTGCCGAAACACAAAAGCTCGTCATTTAAAAGGATTTCCGAGTTTGCCGTTGGATTTGCCGATGTTCTGCCGGCCCTCGTTATTGCCAGTACGGTGATATCCTGGCTCCGAAGCGCCGCCTCAGACAAAGTTTTATTGATAACGGAACTGCCCGCGCATACGGTTATTCGCGCAACACCGTAGCCGCCGGTCGCCAGCATAAGCTCTTCAAATGATATTTTCTGAATCAATTCCTTTTTTATTATTCTTGCCCTGAGAAAATTTGTCACCTTTTTTGCAACTGTGCTGTTCGTCGAGAGCTTGTATAGAAGGTACAAAACGATGACAATTACCAAAAGGTTTATCCAGGGCACCAATACCGCCGGAATAACAGGCAACAATGGCTTTGTGAGTTTTTCCTCGATCGCCCTCTGTGCCCTTAGTGAATTGGCGAGAGTGGCAATCATTGTAACGAGCCCGGCATGACCTAAAACGATGAGTATGGAGGCGATTCGGCGTCTCTGCCGGTTCGTCACTATAAGCTCCGCTTCCGAAGTCGTAAAACCGGTCGATGAAAAACAGGAAAGGGCCTGGAATTTCGCCACCGACCAGTCAAGCCCTGTTAGCTGAAAGGCGATTGCTCCAATTCTTACAACTATAAAAGAGACTGTTATGACTGTAATAAACAACACCAAATTCATCTTTATTCCCCTTCAAGCTTGTCATATATAAAGATAAACTCAAAGCCATTTCTTCTTCCTGAAATATGTTAACATAACAATGATGACCGCAATCATAATCAGCCAAACCGTCAGGTACCCCCACTTCCACTCCAGCTCCGGCATATACTTAAAGTTCATACCGTAAATACCTACAATAAATGTAAGAGGAATAAACAATGTGGCTATTACCGTCAGCACCTTCATTACCGCGTTCATCCGGTTGCTGATACTTGATAGGTAAATATCGAGCACGCCGGAGGCCATATCGCGAAAACTTTCAAGCGTGTCGATTACCTGGATTGTATGGTCGTAAACATCACGAAGATAAACGCCTGTAGCCTTTTTAATAAGGGATGATTCACTGCGTTCAAGGCTGCTGATAACCTCTCGCAAAGGCCAGACCGACTTTCTCAAAGAAATCAGCTCCCTTTTAATCTTATGAATCTGGCGAAGCATCTGTTCGGTCGGATTGCTCACGAGTCGTTCTTCCAAATCTTCAATTCTTTCTCCGAGCTTCTCGAGAACTGTAAAATAATTATCTACGACCGCATCTAAGAGAGTATACATCAGGTAATCCGCCCCCATACTGCGTATTCGGCCCTTCGCTTTTCGCAGCCTGTCCCTGATATTTTCAAACACATCTCCAACACATTCCTGGAACGATATGACGACACCCCGGCCAAGAATTATGCTTACCTGCTCGGACTGAATGGTTCCCTGCTCATCGTTGTATGTGAGCATTTTAAGCACGATGAAAATATATGTATCCATATTCTCGAATTTCGGCCGCTGGGTCGTATTTACAATATCCTCGAGTATCAACGGGTGAACCTCATAGTTCTTACCAATTTTTTCAACCAGGTCGATATCGTGCAGGCCGTCGATATTTATCCATGTCACAGTAGGAGTTGTTTTAAACCCAAAACACTCTTCGACATTTGCCACCTGTTTTTCGGTAAGATTATTTTCATCGTAGTCGATAACTGTGATTCTTACCGAGTCCATTTTTCGCTCACCGACATGCACCAGGGTTCCCGGCACAAGTCCGGCCGTTCGTGAATGTTTCCTGCTGGTTTTATTTGTTTTCATTTGGCAGTATCCTTGTAGTAAGGTTTTTGACAACCGTAAAAGGCATCTCTACCATTTGCTTTATTCCTTCCACCGAGGAAAGGGTCCTTACCTGCGTTCTGACTTCTGATAACAGCTCCTGCGCGACAATCTTCTCTTCGACCTCGCCTATCTCCCTTACCATTGACAATCTGTGCATAGAATATAAGCCGATTATAAAGGCAAGGACAAAGAAAAAATCCCATTGCTGCAGGTTTAAAGTTGGTAAAACAAATTCTTTTACAGGGCTGGTATATTTCAGGGTCCAGGCCAGCTCTCGGCCGGCAAAAAAGTCCGCGAATTTGCCTCCCAATATCGGGGCAATACCCGCAGCGACGGAGTTGACGATAGCATTTGTGGCAAGATAGCTGGTCGCCTGTCCCTTCGGAGCGAGCTTGAGACTGATGTTGCCTGACGCAAGAGAAACACCGGCGGAGGACAATCCCATCACGATGTGTATTCCAATTAACAGCGGTATGGTCAAAAAGTATTTTTCCGGCATAGTGGTGAATGTCCATACGAAGATTGAGAAGATAAATAATGGCCCGCTTATCGCCAATACGGATTTATTGCTGAACCGGTCCGTATATCTGCCCCATATTTTAAGAAATAAAAAGTTCAAAACCTGGCTGATGATTGAAAGGCCTATGATAAACGACATACTAAGCCCCAGTCTCTTGAGCATATAGACCATAAAGAACGGGGCGGCAAGATTAACCGCGAAATTCCAGGACGCTAAAAACGTAATCAGTTTTCTGAAGTTCTCATCCCTGAAAGGCTGAACCAGCAGTCTGAATATTTTTACTTTGCCCTGGACCTCGGGCATTTTTATCTCCGGCGTCTTCGAGAGAAAATAAAGGCCCACAGCACCCGCGGCAAAACCGGCCAAAAACAAAAGCGAGTATCCCTCAAGCTCTCTGGCGGGCAGCACTTTCTTCCAGAAATCAAGGTAAAGTGCAGCAAGCAGACTCAATACTATGCCCACGCCGACCGAAATTCTCATCCTCTTGGAGAAAAACGAGCCAATAATATTCTCTGGAATCAAATCCTTCATCCACGAGTTCCAGCTACAGCCCGACATCGCCCCGAAGGCCGAGACCACTATAAGTAAAACCAGCAGCACACCAAGCCCTGCTGCGGTGCCGAACAGAAACGGTATTAACGCAATTATCAGCCAGCAAAATCGGCTAAGGCCAGCCGTCACAACGGTTATCAACCTTCTGTTACGTATCTTCTCGACAAGGAATATGGAAGGCAGCTGCAGCAGTTGGGCCAGTGGGCCGATCGCGGCCAATAAGCCAATCACAAAGTTTGACGCGCCGAGCTTGACGGCAAAAGCCACCATAAAAGCCCCGCCGGTCAATATCCCCATCGCCTGAGAGGCCACCCCGTCCCTTAGCACATATTGCAGGCCGGTTTTTACCTGTTCTTCTGTAAGCGATTCATCAGGTCTAAACCACACAGTTTTACTCCTGAAACTTGCCGTAATTTTACCAATCAGGCATTCCCTCTGCAAATGAATCCGTCCCGATACATCGGGATTGCGACCTCAATGAATCGGGAAACGTAGCAATCTTCATATAGTTTAGCCCGCCGATTTATTCGGCGGGTTTCTTTGGGGACTGTTTAGCCGTCGCCGTCCTGCCCTCCGTAATTTCGGCGAAGGAGGGAACGGCGATGTGTGCCTGTCCCGCACTAAATAGGCCAACTCTGTGATTTGGTGCGGGGTCATTCCGTGCTTGATGCAGAATCCAAATCCTTAAGCCACCAACTTTATGTTGGTGGTTTTCTTCTTTTCTGCAATTTATTGCAGGATTTCGCTTTCCTCCCGCGATTTATCGCGTGGATTTTCTTCTCTTAAATCCCAAATCTTAAATACCTGTCCTGAGTCCCGGCGCGCCGGGGTCGAAGGGCTGCCCGCCCAATACTGGTTCACCAATAACCATTTACCCAATCACCAGTTACCACTTGTCCGCCTTTTACCCGCCGCAGGCGGGGTGGCGGAGTTACCAATAGCGATGAATTTTGTCCGGTTAATCTTAGGTGGCAAAAAAAAATTTTGAAATGTCCTCGAACCATCGTCCCGGCAGTCCGTAAGTAAGGTAGAGGAACAGGAAACCAACGGCTGAAAAGCCGATAAAAAACTCCTCCTTCTTAAAAACGTGAATCTACTGGCTTTGTGGTGGCAGCGTCGTGGGAAACGACGCTGCTTTTTCTTATCTGGAGATACATTCCTGCAGTTTTTTCAATATCTCGCGTGCCTTTGCGATCCTGTTACCTGCCGGCCCATGCCAGGTAAGCTCGGTATTCTGCTTCAGAAAATCCTCGATTTTCCTACACGCCAGGATAACTGTGGCGTGATTCTTGTTTCCCATACACCTGCCGATTTCCGGGAACGACATATGGGTATGTTTTCTGGCGAGGTACATACTGAAGGACCGTGCAAGGCTGACGGTTCTGTCCTTCTTTGAGGAATGTACATCGGCGACTGTAATACCGAAGAACGTAGCGACAGCCGATTCGATATCGGAAATATGCACGATTGGGTCGGTTCGGGATATATGTTCCTGCAGGAGTTGTTTAGCCATATCGAGGGTAATTTTTTGATTTTGCAGGGAGGAAAAGGCCACGAGTTTCAGCAGTGCCCCTTCCAGCTCACGGACGTTTGTCTTCATATTTTCAGCGATGTATTCGATAGCGTTGTTGGGAATGGTTTTCTTCATCGTCTCGGCTCTTTGTTTACAAATTCGGCATCTGGTGCGAAAGTCAGGCGGTTCAATTTTTACAACCATTCCGGAGACAAATCTGTTTACAAGACGTTCGGAGAGTTGCCCTATCATCTTCGGATGCGCGTCGGATGCAAGAATTATTTGTTTCCCGGCCAGGTCAATCGTATTAAAAGTATACAGGAACTCCTCCTGCGTTGATGGCTTGCTGGCCAAGAAGTGAATATCGTCGATCGCCAACAAATCCATTTGCCGGAACCGTCGCCTAAAAGCATCCAGCTTTTTAGTCTTCAAGGCCAGCACGAACTGATTGGTAAAGTCCTCCGCTGAAACGTAAAGCCATTTGGCTTCGGGCCTGGTTTCACACACCGCATTGCATATCCCTTGCAGCAAATGTGTTTTGCCGAGCCCATACCCTCCGTGAACGAACAGCGGATTAAAAGGACTGTTTTGCTCGGTGACGATAGTTTTACCGGCGTTATAGGCAAGCTGATTAGATGGGCCCACAACGAAAGTGTCCAGAGATAACTTGAGCAGCTTGTGTTCGGCCGGCTGGGATTTTATCCTGCTGTGGATCGAAGTGCTGTGCGCCCTCTCGACAAGACGGGCCTGGGAATCCAGCTGAGTTCGACGCTGCTGGCCGGCCAGCTCAGGGTCGATGTTGAAAATAATCTTTTTGCTCTTGCCGGTAACAAGCTGAACGGCCTTGCTGATATCGTCCGAGAAATGGTCCTCAATCCAACCACCTATAAACAAGTTTGGCACGCCGACCTTCAGATAGTCATCGGCCATGGTTAATCTTAATGAATTCTTGAACCATACCCGGAATTTTTGCTGACCAATTCTCCCGGCGATGGCGTTGCTAACGGCACTTATCTCATCCGTGATCGTTGCTTGCATTAGCCTTCTCCCCTGTCCGATTTTGAGATATAATTAACCGTCCGTGACCCGGATTATATTGCTAAACGTAACAGTTATGAATGTTAATAGTGAACTTTAGTAAAATCAATGGTGTTTTTGCAGAAATCTTTTCCACATTACAGAGGTTTTGAAAATTACAACACTTGCGCACAGAAAAAAATTTTTGCGAACAGGTTTTGCACAACCCAAGAGTTTGTTGTGGAAAAGCTGTGGATTGATTTAAAAAAATTTGCCTAAACGGCATAAATGGCACACACATTGTATGCTTTTTGAAGGCCGAAAATGACGGGTAGAGAGATATGTAACTGGTAACTGGTGATTGGTTAACTGGTAACTGGTGATTGGCTAACTGGTAAGTGGTGATTGGCTAACTGGTAAGCGGTGATTGGCTAACTGGTAAGCGGTGATTGGCTAACTGGTAAGCGGTGATTGGCTAACTGGTAAGCGGTGATTGGCTAACTGGTAAGTG
>Ga0315539_1000186_pt1 | contig 48418 bp, 36 predicted proteins | sample SalMarSW160150MG_FD_203097 | JGI IMG/M metagenome (GOLD analysis project Ga0315539, IMG submission 203097) | Salt marsh sediment microbial communities from the Plum Island Ecosystem LTER, Massachusetts, United States - Salt Marsh Sediment SW1601-150 ...
GCGAAGAATGTAAAAGTTGCAGGAGCTGCGGCTACGCCAAGCGGAGTTAGTCTTTGTAAGCTTTCAGTTACTAAGGAACTGCTTAACGTTGAGCATAAGGCCCAGTCAGAAAAAGCGGACTCATTTCTGGTACTTGCCTGCGGCCAGGGGATGCATACAGTAATAGACGCAACTGAAGGAGCCAGGATTCATCCCGGATGTGATACAATATTTGGCGGTGAGACTATAGCGGAGGACTACATTACCGAGCAGTGTTCGCTTTGTGGAGAATGTATCGTCGAACTGACCGGTGGCCTTTGTCCTCTGACTCTGTGCTCAAAGGGACTTCTTAACGGTCCCTGTGGCGGCGCTCAAGACGGCAAGTGCGAAGTAGACCCCGACCGGGATTGTGGATGGACATTAATATATGAGAGATTAAAGAAGCTTGGCAAGCTCGAAAATCTGTACGCATATCAAGAGCCGAAAAATTACGCGAAGTGGAATAGACCACGTAGTTTGACTAATATTAATACTGCGCCCACATTCAGGTTTGGTAAGGACGAATACTCGCCGTAGCCATCCTGATAATGTTGGTATTTTTCGGTAATTAAGTTGTTGTGTTTTTAGATGTAAGTTGAACCCGGTTTTGTGCCAAAAAAATCAAGTCGCGTGATTTGGAACAAATAATATCCACCGGCTGATAATAACTAAACAGGAGTTAAATGATAAAAATGGTTACTAAGAAATATCCAGTAGTTTGGCTGCAGGGGGCCGGCTGTACCGGCTGTTCAGTGTCGGTTTTGAACGCTGTCAGTCCCAGGATACAGAATTTGCTACTTGACGAGCTTGTACCCGGCCGGCAGCTTAATCTATTGTTCCACGCTACGATTATGGCAGGACAGGGAGAACCTGTAATCGAGGTGCTTAAAGATACGGAAAAAGACAGAAAGGGCGACTACATATTAGTAGTTGAAGGTGCAATTCCAACGGCTGAAGATGGCATCTATGGCAGCATCGGTGAGAGTGACGGCCGGGAATTGACCATACAAAAAAGCGTCGAGCAGCTTGGGAAAAATGCGCTGTTGGTTATTGCTGTAGGCACGTGCGCCACTTTCGGCGGAATCCCGGCGGCCAAACCTAACCCCACCGGATGTAAAGGTGTAAAAGAGCTTTTTGATGAAAAGGTAATTAAGACACCGGTAGTTAATCTTCCCGGCTGTCCACTTCATCCGGAATGGTTTACAGGTACGATCTCGGTGATTCTTTTCTCAGGCTTAGCAGCGGTGGAATTGGACAATTTGAACCGGCCCAAGCTTTTTTACGGCAAACTGGTCCACGAGAACTGTCCGAGACGGGCAGATTTTGATAAAAGCAAGTTTGCCGGCAAGCTGGGGGAAGAGGGCTGCCTTTATATGTTGGGCTGTAAGGGCCATTACACGAATGCGGACTGCCCGTTAAGGCAGTGGAATAACGGAGTAAACTGGTGTATTCGGGCAGGCTCGCCTTGCTTAGGATGTGTGGAGCCGGAATTCCCGGACGGCACGTCGCCATTATACGAGAAAATTTCTTTCGAGGATATCAGATGAGTAAGACAATCAAGATTGACCCTATAACGAGGATAGAAGGTCACCTTGCCATAGAAGCAGTAATAGACGCGGGCGTGGTCAAGGAAGCGAGAAGCGCGGGGACGTTGTTTCGTGGTTTCGAGATAATCCTTCAGGGAAGGGACCCTCGTGACGCCAATCGCCTGACACAGCGAATCTGTGGTGTCTGTCCGACCGCTCACGCGACGGCCTCAGCTTTTTGCCTTGATGATGCGTTTGGCTTAAACGGCAAGGTGCCGGAGAATGCTAAACTACTTCGCAATCTTATATTCGGTTCTAACTTTCTGCAGTCACACATTTTACATTTCTATCATCTTGCCGCGCTGGATTATGTGGATGCCGTCGGGGCGGTAGGCAAGCTTTCTCCTTTTGTGCCGAGATATGAGGGCGATTATCGCGTTTCGGGTAAAGCAAATGCGGAGCTGGTCAGCCATTACCTTAGGGCCCTTGATATCAGACGCAAATGCCAGGAAATGCTCGCGATTTTTGGCGGCAAAATGCCGCACAATGTTGCAATCGTCCCGGGGGGCGTAACCGAAAAACTTGATGAGGAAAAGATTACAAATTTCCTCTGGCGGCTGAACGAAGTGCGCCAGTTCATTGATAATGCGTACATTCCCGATATCATAGCGGTAGCAAAGGCATATGACGATTATTTCAGTATTGGTATAGGCTGCAGGAAAGTGGTTGCCTATGGTGCCTTTGAATCAAACAGCGGAGAGCTTTTCAAGGCCGGCGTTGTTGGTGAAGATTTGAAATGCGAGCAGTTTGCTGAGAAGAACATCACCGAAGACGTTAAGCATTCCTGGTACGCTGATTCAACTTCGGGTAAGTGGCCGGGACAGGGGGAAACAAAACCTGAGCCGAAGAAGAACAAAGGTTATTCATTTCTGAAGTCTCCGCGATATAAGGGACAGGTTTGTGAACTTGGGCCTTTGGCGCGAATGGTATGCAATTACGTACAGGCGGACACTAAGACAAAAGGGCTAATTGATCCGCTGCTTGGCCAGTTTAACGCGAAGCCTGACGTTCTGTTTTCGGTGCTTGGACGGCACGCGGCAAGGGCGCTGGAGGCCAAGCTTGTTGCCGATACTATGGTTGAGTGGCTGCAGAAGTTAAAACCCGGCGAACCAACTATCGTTAATAAGGAAGTTCCGGAGCAGGCCGAAGGTGTGGGTCTGACGGAGGCTCCCCGCGGTGCGCTGGGGCACTGGATGAGTATCAAGGACAGAAAAATCGCAAGATATCAGGTTATTACCCCGACGGCCTGGAACGCCTCGCCAAAGGATGATAAGGAGCAATCCGGACCAATCGAGCAGGCGATAACGGGTACGAAGATAAAAGATGAGGCCAATCCCTTCGAAATTGTACGAATTGTGCGGGCCTTTGACCCCTGCCTTGCCTGTTCGGTCCACCTGCTGGATGCGAAGGGAAATGAATCAGGGCTTTTACGTGTTGTTTGATATGCGAACAAAAATGAAAATTACATCGACGACCAAGCAGAAAAAGATATGTAAAGAAAAACGGGTCCTTGTCCTTGGCGCCGGTAATATTCTTTTGAAGGATGAGGGAGTAGGCGTGCATGTAGTCCGGGAGATGCAGAGGAGAAATATGCCGGATTGTGTAAGTTTGGTGGACGCTGGTACGGCCGGCCTTGATGCTCTGCTGTCCGCTGAGAGGGCCAGGAAACTGGTTGTAATTGACGCCTTGAGGGCAGGGGGTAAACCAGGCACGGTTTACAGGCTGCGACTAAAAGCCGAGCAGAAAGACGAATTGATTAGAATTTTCGGCGGCAAAGAAACATCGAGAATGAGTCTCCATCAGGTCGGTTTAGTCGAGGCCTTGAGCATCGCGGATAGAATGCAGTACGCACCGAAGGAGATTGTGATTATCGGCGTCGAACCGGAAGAAGTAAATTACGGACTGGAACTGACAAATTCGGTGAGAAGAAAGATACTGAAAATTATAAATACGGTTTTAGAGGAAATTGAAGATGCTGTTCACGAACGATAAGCCGATAGAGGAAATAATCGAGTCCCTTGGGGACGAGAAGAATGTTTTCCTGCTCGCCTGTAACGGCTGTGCCGAGGCGTGTCAGACCGGCGGCGCAGAAGCGCTGTCCAGGATGAAAACAGAGATTGAAAAGGCCGGGAAAAAAATAACAGGTTCTGCCTTAGTGGACTTTCTGTGCAACAAAGTGCTGGTAACAAGCAGATTAGCAAGGCAGATGGAAGAGATTAACCTGGCCGATTCTCTATTAGTCCTGACCTGTGGCATCGGTGTCCAGGCTGTTGCGAAGGTGATTGATAAGGTTGTCCATCCTGCGGCAAATACGGTCTCGCTGGGCGGATTGCAGGGACTCTGGCCGGCCGATGAGCGCTGCGATGCATGTGGTGACTGTGCTTTGGACTATACCGGTGGTATCTGCCCTATAACTTCCTGTGCGAAAAGTTTACTTAATGGTCCCTGTGGGGGTGCGCAGGACAAAAAATGTGAAGTTGACCCGGAGAAGGATTGCGGATGGATTAAAATTTATGAGCGACTGCAAAAAATAGGCCGACTCGATAATCTAAAAAAACTCCACACTGCACGGGACCATAATAAGATGATACCCACACCGGAATTACGGAAAAAAACATTTTATGACATAGAGCAATAAATGACAGTATTAGGGTGGGGCTTGCCCCACCATTTGCTTATCGGCTGGCTGAAGTCCACCCGACCTGTTGCCGGGAATTGCTGAATTAAAGAAAAACATGAAGGAGGCATTGAAGGTATGAAACTCGCTGAGGCTTTCAAGCAAGGCAAATTTGCTGTCACCTGTGAAGTTGGGCCGCCAAAAGGCATAGAAGTTGAGGGGTTGATAGAGGAGCTACAAGCCCTTAAAGGCAAGGTGGACGCTTTTAATGTTACCGATTTACAAAGCTCGGTATTACGAGTTGGCTCGATGGCTGTATGTCGCCTCCTGAAGGAAAAAGGCCTAGAGCCGATTATGCAGCTCACCTGCCGGGACCGGAACCGTCTGGGTCTGCAATCGGACATCCTGAGCGCTGCGATATTGGGTATAGAGAATTTGTTATGCCTTACCGGCGACCATCCGAAATTAGGTGACCATCCGCAGGCAATGCCGGTCTTTGACTTGGATTCGGTACAGCTTCTGGCTGCTATCAAAGACTTGATGGCCGGCAGGGATATGGCCGGCAACGACTTGGAAGGCCGGCCACCCCAATTTTTCCTGGGTGCAGCCGTTACCCCGGGCGCGGACCCATTAGAGCCGCATATTATTAAGATGGAGAAGAAGGTTAAGGCAGGTGCCCAGTTCTTCCAGACGCAAGCCGTTTATGAGGTTGACAAATTCGCTGACTTTATGAAAAAGACCGAGCACCTGAATGTGCCTGTGATGGCCGGCATTGTGTTTTTGAAATCGGCCGGTATGGCTAAATTTATGAATGCGAATATCGCGGGAATTCACGTTCCCGACCAGATTATTAATGAACTGGCCGGGGCACCGAAGGAAAAACGCCTCGAGACAAGCCTGGAAATATCAGCCCGCCTGATTAAGCAAATCAAGGACCTTTGCCAGGGTGTTCACCTTATGACATTAGGCTGGGAGAAGCACATACCAAAGGTGCTCGAACTGGCCGGCCTATAATCAAGGCGGTTGATTCAGCCTGATTGTTGAAACTATAGAAATAATCTGGTTTGGCTTACTTATCGCTAAGCCAGCTTGGGCCGTAACGGATATCAACCTTTAGCGGCGCATCAAGCTCGATAGCGCCGGTCATTTCTTTATTTATCCATTCCGCGTGTTTCTTTACCTCGGCCTTCAAAAGCTCAAAAACAAGTTCGTCGTGAATCTGCAGTATCATTTTAATGGGTAGTTTTTCACGTTCGATTTTGCGCTGTATGTTAATCATCGCGACCTTAATCAGGTCGGCCGCGGAGCCCTGAATGACAGTGTTTATGGCAAGGCGTTTGGCCTGAGCTCGTTTGTTGGCATTTTTGCTTGACAGGCCGGTGATTTTCCTTCTACGGTGCAGAATTGTCTCGGCATAACCAAGCTTTTTCGTATTGGCGATTACCTCGTCCATAAATTTGCGGATTGACTTGTAACGAGCGAAATAACCGTCGATGAATTCTTTTGCCTCTGCATGGCTTATACCTACTGTTTGTGACAGGCCGAACGGCCCCTGTCCGTAGATTATCCCGAAGTTGACTGCTTTACACTGTGAACGCATCTCGTTTGTAACCTTATTCAAAGGAACGTCGAATATCTGCGAAGCGACGAAACGGTGAATATCACGGTCGGCGGCAAAGGCCTCCAGCAGGGCTTTGTCCTTCGAGAAGTGGGCGAGGAATCGCAGCTCGATTTGAGAATAATCGGCACTTAAGATGCAGCTGTTTTTCTCGGCGGGCACAAAGGCGCCGCGAATCTTTCTGCCCAGCTCAGTGCGGATGGGAATATTTTGCAGGTTAGGGTCGCTGGAGCTGAGCCTGCCGGTGGTAGTGATTGTCTGGTTGAAAGAGGCGTGGACTCTGCCGGTCCTCTGGTTGATTAACGAACCGAGTTTATCGACGTAAGTATTCTTCAGTTTGCTTAACTGGCGATATAGAAGAACGAGCGGAATCATCGGATGCTGGTCGCTTAGCTGCTCGAGTACATCGGCATCGGTACTTCTGCCCACTTTGCCCATGCGAATAGGCTCGAGCCCAAGCCGGTCGAAAAGTACTTCGGCAAGCTGTTTGGGAGAATCAATATTGAAGGTAGTACCGGCATGTTCGTAAATCTCGGAAGTTGTCTTTTCAAGTGTAATCGTGATTTCGCCGGACATTTTTCTAAGCAGCTTTGTATCAAGAGAAACACCGACGTATTCCATAGCAGTAAGGACGATAACAAGAGGCATTTCAACCTCTTCGAAGAGTTTTTTAAGCTGAGGTTCTTTTTCAAGGCGGGCTCTTAAAGTTTCATAAAGCTGAAAAGTAATATCGGCATCCTCCGCAGAGTATTCGGCAGCAGCGGTGGTATCAACCATATCGAAACTGAGCTGGTTTTTGCCCTTGCCAATAAGGACGTAGATTGGGATACACTCGTAATTCAGGAAATCCAGCGCAAGGCCATTGAGTGAATGGTTTCTGCGTGATGCGTCAAGGCAATAAGATGCCACCATAGTATCAAAGAAAACGCCGTGGACGGGCATCCTGGCATTTCTTAAGACGTGCAAATCATATTTGATGTTCTGGCCGATTTTTTTGACCTTTTTGTCAGCGAGTATTGGCGCCAGCTTTTTGCGAACCGTATCTATATCGAGATGTTTTTGACCCATCGGGGCCTTGACGGGTAGATAGAACGCCTTGTGTTTTTCCCAGGAAAAGCTTATGCCTACCAGCTCGGCTCGCATCGGAGAAATAGAGGTAGTTTCCGTATCAATGGCAAACAGTTTCTGTTTGCTGATTGCCTTCATAAATTTTTCGAACTTCGCAGGTGTATCGAGGAGCTGATAATCGTGCTTGACGGTCTTGACCGAGGCCGGGGCTTCGACTGAGCCCAGCCGAATGTCCTGGGCCAAATCATCGGTAGCAGTTGCTGGCTGAGCGCCCGCAGCGGGTATCGGGCCGAGCTGGGTGAGCAGGCGACTAAAGTCAAGCTCAGTGAAGATTTCGGAAAGTTTTGATTTGTCTGGTTCGGTGAGTTTAAGGTTGTCGTAGTTTATTTTCAGAGGGGCATTACAGTTTATAGTGACAAGCTCCTTGCTAAGATAGGCTTGTTCTTTAAATTTGCGGAGATTTTCACCTCGTTTGCCTTTAATTTCATCGGCGTGTTTATATAATTTATCGAGAGAACCATATTGTTGAATCATCTTAATAGCGTTCATTTCCCCGATTAGTGGTACGCCGGGGACATTGTCGGAAGAATCACCCTGTAAGGCCAAAACATCGATAAAATTTTTAGGGTGAATTTTATATTTCTCGAACAGTACATCATCATCAAGAACTTCACCTTTTTTGATATCGAAAATGTAAGTATGGTCATCGACAAGCTGATACATATCTTTGTCTTTTGCGCAGATGTAGGAGTCGATGCCGTCTTTTGATGCTTTTTTGGTCAGAGTCCCGATTATGTCGTCTGCCTCGAAGCCTGCCAGTCGCAGGATGGGTATATTCATCGCCTCGAGAATCTGTTCTATTTTATCTATTTGCGGAGGCATATCATCCTCCATAGGTGGACGGTGGGCCTTGTATTCGGGATAAATTTTCGTGCGGAAGGTAGGCTCCTTGCTGTCCATCGCCACGACGAGCATATCAGGTTTGCAGCGTTTTATCAGCCCTAAGACCATAGTAGTGAAGATATAGATTGCTTTTGTGGGTTCTCCGGCTGGACTTGTAAGCGGCCGCATATGTGCGAAATACGCGGCGTAAATATGTGCGTGGCCGTCGATTATGTATAAACTCTTACTTCGACTATGCTCAGTACAGGTTGCCATCAAGAACACTGTATTTTCTCTCCGAAAGCCTGTCAAGAAGATTAGCTCGATTGGACCTGCCGAACGGGTAGAGATTTGTTGACTTTTTATGTGATTGCGATTAACTTATCGGGAAGATTTTATGCTTCTAATGCAAGGTGAGATCTTATGAGCGAAGCTAAGGGGCCACAGGAACATATTGAAGATTTGCGAATTCTGGATGAGCTGAAGAATTCGTACCTGAATTACGCGATGAGTGTAATCGTTTCGCGTGCGCTGCCGGATGTACGGGACGGTCTTAAGCCCTCACAAAGGCGGATACTTGTGGCGATGAATGATTTGCATTTGGGCCCGCGCAGCAAACACCGCAAGTGTGCCAAGATTGCCGGCGATACGAGCGGCAATTATCACCCGCACGGTGAGGCAGTGGTTTATCCGACCCTTGTCCGGATGGGGCAGGAGTGGAATATGCGTTATCTGCTGGTGAACCCGCAGGGTAATTTCGGCAGTATCGACGGAGACCCACCGGCCGCGATGCGATATACCGAAGCGAGAATGACAGCGACAGCGATGGAACTGCTTGAAGATCTTAACCTTGATACAGTTGATTTTGTGCCAAATTACGACGAGACACGCTCGGAGCCTGTCGTTCTGCCGGGCAAGTTTCCTAACCTGTTGGTAAATGGGGTTACCGGTATCGCAGTCGGTATGGCGACGAACATCCCTCCGCATAATCTGGGAGAAATTTGTGACGCGTTGGTGCTGCTGATAGATGAGCCGGAGTGTGGTTTCAAGGAAATTATGCAGCGACTGCCGGGGCCGGATTTTCCCACGGGTGGGATTATCTGCGGGCGCAGGGGCATCGTCGAGGCTTATACCACCGGCAGGGGACTATTGACCGTGCGGGCCCGCGCACATATTGAGATGGATAAGAAAGACAGAGTACGTATCATCATCACTGAGATACCCTACGTTGTTGTAAAAACAACTATCGTCTCAAGGATTGCCGCCTGCGTGCATAAAGACCTGATTCCCGAAATTCAGGATATTCGGGACGAATCAGACCGCAAGGGTATGCGAATTGTAGTGGAATTGAAAAAAGAAGCAAATGAGCAGATCGCATTAAACAAGCTGTATCAATACACACCGCTGCAGAATACTTTCGGAGTACTTAACATAGCCCTTGTTAATAATCGGCCTGAGACTTTGAATATCAAGCAGATGCTGCAGTTGTATATCGACCATCGCAAGGAAGTTATCCGCAGGCGGAGTAAATTTCTACTGAAGCGATGCCGAAACAGGGCCCATATTCTTGAAGGTTTGATTTTGGCCGTTAGTGATATCGACGCAATAATTGACTTGATAAAACAGTCACCCGACGTGCCGGCCGCTAAGTTGAATCTTATGAAGAAGCCGCTGAAGCTAAGTGAATCTGAGGTTCTCAAAAAAATTCTGCCTGCTGCGTTTGTTGAGGAAAAGAGTAAAACCGAGCACTTCCTTACGGGGCCGCAGGCTGACGCGATATTGACAATGCAATTGCAGAGATTGACGGGACTTGAAATAGAAAGGCTGGCGAAAGACTATACCGAGCTTGTGGAAAAGATAGCTGATTACGAGGCGATTCTGGCCAGCGAGAAGCTGCTTTTGGATATTGTTCGCGAGGATATTTTTGAGATTAAAGAGAAATACGCCGACCCGAGACGTACGGAAATCGCCGGCGATATCGAGCAATTCGAAATTGAGGATTTGATTCCTGAAGAAAAGACGGTAGTAACCATAAGCCATGACGGCTATATAAAAAGAATGCCCGTTGATACCTATCATAAACAGGGGCGGGGCGGCAGGGGAATTATAGGTTCGGACACCAAGGAAGGCGATATTATCGAGCATCTGTTTGTGGCCTCCACTCATGATTATTTGCTTGTCTTTACCAATCGGGGCAAGTGCTACTGGCTGAAGGTTTATGACGTGCCTAAATTACCCCGTCAAAGCAGGGGAAGAAATATTGTGAATCTGCTGGCATTAGGCGACCAGAAGATTGCTTCTATAATAAATGTTCGCGAGTTTGACCAGAGAAGCCTGGTTATGTCCACCAGGAACGGCCTGGTAAAGAAGACGGTGCTAAGCGCCTACGGCCACCCGAGGGCAAGTGGAGTTATCGCCATTAAACTGGATCCTAACGATGACTTGATAAGAGTGGCGATTACAGGTGGAGATGCGCAAATTTTGCTCGGTACTCACGAGGGGCTTGCAATACGGTTTGATGAAAAGCTGGTTCGGTCGATGGGGCGGGTATCAAGAGGCGTGCGAGGAATCAAGTTGCGGGCTAAAGATAGTGTGGTGGATATGGTCATAGTAGAACCGGATTCAACGGCAACTCTGCTGACCGTCTGCGAGAATGGCTTCGGCAAGAGAACCAGCCTCGACGATTACCGGTCGCAAAACCGTGGGGGTATAGGGCTTATAAATATAAAGACTACCGAGCGAAACGGCAAAGTCATCGGGCTTAAAGCAGTAAATGACGAGGATGAACTAATGATGATAACCGCCAACGGAATTATTATTCGAACCGGACTTGAACAGATCCGGTCAATCGGCAGAAACACCCAGGGCGTACGACTTATCAAGCTCGATAAAGGTGACAAACTCGTAGCGGTTGAAAAGATAATACCTCAGCAGGTCGATTATGTAGAGGACCAGAATATGGATAGTACCACCTCCTCGCAGGGGCAATAGGTAATGCCGACGAAAACTCGCATCTCCAACCGCCCCGACAAAGCCATCTATGTTATAGCAGGCAAAGATGAGTTTCTCGCCAATGTTGAATGTGAGAAGCTGCTTAATCAGTTGCTCAGGCCTGAGCAAAGGGCGATGGGGCTGTTTAGCGCTCAGCCGGAAGAAGTCACTGCTGCAGAGATTTTTGACGAGCTGCGAACGCTGCCGTTGTTTTCCCACAAGCAAGTGGTTTTACTCAAATCTGCCGATGATTTTATTTCCGCTAACCGGCCGTTACTTGAGAAATACTTCGACAATCCCAGCAACTGCGGGACACTGGTTCTGACGGTGCACAGTTGGCCGAAGAACAAAAAGCTGGCCAGAAAGCTTTCCACAGTGGGCCGGCTAATCACCGTCGGCAATCTGAAAGGCCGGCAGCTCCCACAATACCTCATCACTTATGCCAATGGCAAACACGGCAAGGTGTTATCCAAACTAACGGCTGAAGTTCTGGTTGAACTGGTGGGCGATGAGCCGGGAAGGCTGTGTAGTGAACTTGACAAGCTGGCTGTCTTTGTCGGTGACGAAAAGACGATAACACTCGATCATCTTGAGGCGACAATAGGTCATAATAGATTGTTTGACGCCTTTGCAATAATCGAGGCGATGATGGCTGGAAGAACTGCTCAGGCTCTTGAGCGACTGCGCAAGACATTGGCCGCCCAGAAAGACGCAAGCTATCGCCTTGTAGGTGCCTTTGCCTTTCATTTTCGCAGGATGTTCAGGGCCGCCAGTCTGCTCGAACGGGGTGACTCAACGGCAGAAGTTGCCTCTAACGTGGGGGTATGGCGGCAGCAGGATGTCTTTTTTGAACAGGTTCGCAAGATGGGCCTTGAAAAAATCGGGGCGGTTCTGGAAAAGCTGGCTGAAACGGACCATGCGATAAAAACCGGGCAAATGAGGGCTGAAGCAGCCATAGAAAAATTAGTCCTGGAGCACCTGATGTTCTGCTGAATATATCGCCAGACATTAAAATCAGCCACAGCATCTCTGCAAAATATTCCTCAATTAGATTACCGGCATAATCCTGACGTGCCGTAGTTTTCGGACCTATCTATTTTTGTGACTCATTGTAAGTATTGTCTGATTAGAACCCCCAAAAAAATGCGTTAATTGCACAAGTAAATGGGCCGATAGCATTGACTGAGTGAATAATATTAGCTGCCGGTAAGATGTTTCGTTCAAGGTTGTGCTCATTATGTTTGGCGGATTTATAAAACGTAAGCTAAAGTGGCGGATAGAACCTTTTTCCATCCGTTGGTACCCGAGTAACAGAAGCTGTATAAGAGTAAGCCAGCATAAAACTAAGCCCTTCCATATGCCGCCATTAATGGTACGCAAGGCGGAATGGCGGCGTTAAAAAATCCCCTATCGGCCGATTTTAAAGTGCCGCAGTCAATAGTCCATTTCAGCATTAACTGACACCTTATTGTTTTAAACCTTCATTTATGGTATACTGATAGCAGGTTGTTTTCGGAGGTATTGCTTTACTTGGAAAAGATACGCCAGACGCTGCGGGTCAGGAAGGAACGGGCTGTATTGATTGGGACAATCTCGAAGGGTGCACCGCGGCACGATGATTTGGCTGAGTTGACGGCATTGGCCGAGAGCGCAGGCGCGGTTGTAGTAGACAGATTTCAACAAAAGCTCGCCTTAATTAATCCCGCAACGTACATTGGCAAGGGTAAAGCCCAGATGCTTGCCCAACGTGTGAAACGCTATAAAGCAGAGGTGGTAATATTCGACAATGACCTCTCGCCTGGACAAATTCGTGAGCTTGAGAAGCTGGTTGGAATCAAAGTGCTTGACCGAAGCGAGTTGATTCTGGATATATTCGCCACTCGGGCAAAGACACACCAGGCAAAGCTCCAGGTTGAACTGGCCCAGCTTGAGTATACTTACCCCCGGCTTACCAGGATGTGGTTGCACTTGGATACTGTTGCCGGTGCAGGCGGTGCAACAGCGGCGGGCATAGTCGGAGGTATCGGTACAAGAGGGCCCGGCGAGAAACAATTGGAAATCGATAGACGCCTCGTAAACAAACGCATTACTGAATTGAAGAGAGAACTTGCGCTTATAGACAAGCGCAAGCTGCGAGAGATAAAGGGTCGTAAAGACCTGTTTAAAGTGTGTCTCGTAGGATATACCAATGCCGGCAAAAGTACGCTGATGAATGCGCTTACAGGCGCAGGTGTGCATGTGGAAGACCGCTTGTTTGCCACGCTCGATACGCGAACACGCAGGTTCAAAGTGGAAAGTGGGATTGAAGTATTACTGAGTGATACGGTGGGCTTCGTGCGCAATCTGCCTCATCAGCTCATTGCGTCATTTAAGGCCACTCTTGAAGAGGCGGTGAATGCGGATTTACTCCTGCACGTCGTTGATGTTTCAAGTTGCGAGGCACCGGAGCAGATTGAGTCGGTTAACAGAGTGCTCGGCGAAATCGGTTGCGCCAAGATGCCAATTCTGATGCTGCTTAATAAGACCGATATCCTCGGCAGTCGGGATATGATTGATATGTTGGCGACGCTGTATCCCGAGGCGATTCCCATCTCAGCCATGAACGGTATGGGCCTTGAGAAGCTGCATGAAGCCATTCTGGGAAGGTATCGGGGAGCTGAAATTTTAGTGCGTGTCAAAACTAAGCAGCGTGACGGCAGGATTCAGGGCTTTTTGCGGTCGCACGGGACTGTCCTGAGCGAACACTATCTGGACAGTTCCGTTGTAATTGAAGCAAAATTAGGGGAAAATCAGGTTACTGAACTCCGTCGATATGGGCCGGACACCCTCGATTTGCTTTCTTGAAGTTCTCTTGAAAAGTTACTCCCGCCCCGATAGTAATTCTTGCAGTAGCCCGCGCTATTTGATTTAATCACCGTTATGCTCAGGAATATCTCGATAATTGGCGATGGTGCTATGGGCAGCGTTTGTGCTATGCTGCTTTGCGAAAAGGGGATTGACGTACGGCTCTGGGGCTATGATGCGGCGCAGTTAAAGGAGATGGAACAGGCCGGTGAGAATGTCAGGTTCCTGCCGGGCCGTAAACTGCCTGAGAAGCTTCGCTTTGAGCCCTTAGATGCGAAAATAATGGCCGGTGCGGATTTGGTTATTTCGGCCGTGCCGTGCCAGTTTAAGCGCCGGATCTGGCAGCGGTTGAAAGATTATGCACCTAAAAAACTCCTCATTGTCTCAGTTGCCAAGGGCATCGAGAACGATACACTCCTGCGGCCCAGTCAGGTGCTTGCAGACGTATTGGGTGATAGTATCAGATGTGTGGTGCTTTCAGGCCCCACAATTGCCGATGAGCTTGCACAACAGCTGCCTGCCACGGCGTGTGTAGCCTGCCCTGATAATGAGTTGGCCACGCAGGTTCAGCAAATTTTCAGCGTTTCTTACTTGCGGGTGTACACCAACACCGACATCCTTGGTGTTGAACTGGCCGGGGCAATGAAAAACGTCATAGCAATTGCCGCCGGCATTGTCGATGGCATAGGTGCCGGAGACAACACCAAGGCGGCATTGCTGTGCAGAGGGCTTGCAGAAATAAACCGACTTGGTCTGGCTATGGGCGCCAGAGCCGAGACTTTTACCGGATTAAGTGGTTTGGGCGACCTGGTTACGACGTGTATTTCGCCGAAAGGAAGGAACCGTTCATTTGGTGAAAGGATTGGCAGGGGCGCAACTCTGCAGGAAGCTCTTGATGTTACCGAATCGATAGCTGAAGGGGTCGCGACCTGCAGGAGTGTTGTGGCTCTCGCCCGCCGACATTCCATCGAAATGCCGATTACGCAAGCGGTCTTCGAGATCCTATTCAAAGCCAAAAGCGTTGAAAAAGCTATTCAGGAGTTGATGAGTCGAAGGCTTAAGGCGGAGTAGTGGTTGTAAGTAGGGTGGTGATTATAGGTCGTGGCAGGGGCTCATTTGTATAATTATTCGGAAATTTTTTTCCTTCCCGTTTAACTTACCTTGTGCAGCTTAGGGGAAAATGCATGGATTTAGCTGCCTTAACCGACCGACCTCTGCCGTCCAAATGAAACCCGTCCGACGCAGAAATATCGGACACTCCGGCTGAGTTTCTGGCCGGCTGAACTGACGGCAGAGTTCCAGCCTGAAGTCACAATTCTTATTGGAACTAAGGATATAATTGCCACTTATTACCTCGTGAGATTTGACGATACTTGTCTCATTTCTTATATTTTTATTGGCGTAATTCGCTAGTGGGGTGACGGTAACTGCCAGAGAAGTATTAATGCAAGTACCTGATTTGAACGAGTTTATAAAAAAGTGATACGGTAATAGTCCATTTGTACGTATCGCCTCTTACGATACGCATAAAGGAGAAAATTTACTTTTTTAGGAGCGCATGGCGCAGCTATATGTTCTCTACACTTTTCGACAGGTTTAAAAGGCCGGTATATCCGATTGGCGTTGATGTAGATGGTGATACCATCAAGATGGCCCAACTTGCCCGCAGTCAGAAAGGTCCTTGTATAGTTGCCGGATCAAGCCAAAAGATTCCGCCTAAACTTGTCCCGGGCAGTAGTGAGTGGCAGAGATGGGCCGCAAACGCCGTCAAAAAATTGAGTTCTAACGGTATCTTTCGAGGCCGCGAGGCTATAACAGCTATGCCGGCAGATAACGTTTATATTGAGCAGATTAGTGTTCCAAGGATACCCGACGACAGACTCGAAGAAGTTGTCCTCTCAAAAGTACAGCAGAAGCTTCCCTTTGATTCAACTGATGCGCTGGTCAGGTATGTGGTTACTTCTGAACAGGTCGGCCGGATCGCTAATAACACAACACTTCAAGTGTTGGTTATGGTTGCTGAACGGCTCAAGGTTGAGAGACATTTGGCAATGTGTGAAAAGGCAGGTCTGCAGGTAAAGGCCGTAAGTGTTTGGCCTCTTGCTATGACTAACAGCTATGCAAAGTTTTTTAGCAGACGGGCCGGTGACGAGCAGATGGTCGTTATGCTGCTTGAGACGGGTGCCAATTCCACCAAAGTGGTAATATGCCGGGGCAGAGAGTTGCTCTTTGCCAGGCTCATACCACTGGGGGCAAAGAAGCTGACGGGCGAGGAGACGATAAAACGGCTTATCCTTGAGCTCCTGGCCTGTGAGCGGTTTTTCGAGTCAATATCTGGTACCGGTCGAATAGAGCGTCTCATTTATCTGTCCAGTCAGGTAACGAAGAAAGCCGTTTGCGACCATTTGGTACAGTTGGCCCAACGCTGGCATATACCCGCCCAGATAGGAGACGTCCTTGGCGCAGTAGAAGTTGTTAAATCCCGTTATGGGTGCGGTTTCGACCGTCGTGGTTGCCAGGTTAACTGGGCGACGGTGTTTGGTCTTAGTTTATCCTGAATAAAGGGTCTTCGGAGATGTTGAAGATAAATTTTGCTCCAGATGATTACATTCAGAAGCGGCAGTTGCTTCGTATCAACCGTCTGTGTTTGATACTGTTCGTGCTGTTGATGTGCGTTCTGACGGGAATGTTCGGGCTAATAAAGCTTCGGCAACGGACGATTACACACAAAGTTGGGTTGGTCAACCGGGAGATGCTGGAGGCGACTGAAGAAATAAAGCAGCTTGATGAGCTTCAGGCGAAGCGAAAAATGATGATGAAGGCGGCTCTTATCACTGCTGAGTTGATAGAGCCGGTTCCTCGGAGTGTGATTTTAGCGTCATTGACTAATAACCTTCCCGGCGGTGTTTCCCTTACGCGTTTGAAGCTTGTTCAGAAGGAACCGAAGCAGGCTATTGGCTCGGCTGATTATTCGAGTAAGTACGAGACGCGGAAGGCTGAGATGCAGGGGGACCTGGAGGATGCTGTTGAGCGGCGTTTGGAGACACATGTGGAGCTTGAGGGCATTGCTTTGAGCAATATCCAGGTTGCCGCGTATATTGAGCGGCTCAGTGATTCTGCTTTATTCGAGGACGTGACCCTGGTGCATTCGAAGGAGCGTATCATTTCTGATGATAAGTTTCTCGAGTTTAAGCTTACGGCAATGCTGAGCCGACAGGCAGAGTTGACTCGCAGTGATATGGTTTCGATGAAGAAGGCCGGTTCACGTTTGTAAAGCAGGTTTTAATTGTGGAGGCTGGTTATTATGGCTGGTAGTTTGCGTAAGGTAATATTTTTTGTGTTTTTAGCAGCGGTCGCATATACCGCTTATGCATATATGCTTAGGCCCTCGAACCGCAGTTTTTCGCAACAGAAGCTGCAGCTTCAAAGCAAACGTCAGAAACTCGCGGAACTGCAACAGGCGACGCTGGCGGCGCGTGATTTAGGCCAGCAGCTCGAACAGTTAGAGGAAGCTATAAGCTTTTTTGAGAGCAGGCTTCCTCCGCAGAGCCAGATTCATAAGGTTCTCCAGCAGGTTACATTAATAGCTCAGCGACAGGGCTTAGACACGCGAAGCATTCAGACGCTTAAGGCACAGGAGTGCAGCGGTTATGTTGAGCAGCCGTTGAAGATGGAACTGCATGGTGATTTTAACTGTTATTATTCGTTTTTGCTTGAATTGGAGCGTATGCCTCGGATTACGAAAATAAAACAGCTGGAGCTGAGCAAGGACCGTGCTAATGAGGGGCAGGCAACGGCGAAGTTTGTGGTAAGCATATTTTTCCAGGATACGGCGAGTTGAGATGGAATTTAAAAGTTGAAAAATTTAAAAGGGTAAACCCAGAGCTTAACTATGTTGCAATTTATGAATGAAGATTCCAAAAAAGATACGCCTGAAGAGCAGCAGGACGAGCATTTGAATAGCTTGGATGATTTGCAGGACAGCGCGGAGGGCATGGCTGATAAGCAGGATGAACAATCGGCACCAAATCAGCAGGATTTTCTTACGGTCGCCAGTCGTGACAACAAGATAAAACGGGGGACGATTGTGTTGGTGATACTGTTCGCGGCAGGCCTGTTTTGTGTCTTGCTTATGATAAAGAAAAGCTCTCCTTCCACGGCGATGGGCCTGACTAACGAAGAGTCTCGGATTGAGTCGGCAATTGCCCAGCTTACGGGGCTTAAGTTGGGTATTGGCGGCCGCATTGACCAGATAGTCAGAAGGTTTAATCAGTTTTCTGATGTGAAGAAGCTACAAATAGAGCAGTTGCAGAGGAATCCTTTTGTGCGCGAGAAGTATTTTCCGGCCTCCGGGCTAAGTCCAGAAGGAGCCGGCAGCGAGGCAGGCACAGAGGCACTTAACAGCGAGCTGGCAAGGCAGGCTGAGAGTATGCAACTTTTTAGCATTATGCACAGCGACGAAGGTAACTGCTGTATGATAGATGATAAAGTGCTCTATGAGGGCGATAAGATAGGGGGATTTGAGGTTTGCCGGATAAGTCAGTTTGCGGTTGAGCTTTGCACGGATGGGATGAAGTTTGTCTTAAGGATACCATCAGAGTTTTAAGAGAGCTGGATATGGGATTTTTCAAGGCCGATAAGCGTCGTCCGGAGGGTTCTGACGATTCTTCACAGGATGCCGCTCAACCGGTGCGCGGTCTTTCTAGTTTGTATGCGCCGTCGAAGGACAGTATTCCTAAAACGCGGGATGTTGCGGACATTCTGGCAGAGATGGGTAAGATTACCGAACAACAACTGGCCCAGGTAAAGAAGACGCAACAGAAGCGAATAGGGACGGAGGTGACTCAAATCCTCCGAGAGCTTCGTATTGCCGGTCCTGAAGAGATTCTAATGGCGCGGGCGAGTTTGTACGGTTTCGAGTTTCGCAGGATTGAACCGGAGCAGGTGGACAAGGGGGCGTTTGAGAAACTGGAGATATCTTATATAAAAAGCAACCACATTATGCCCATAAGCATTCATGACAATACGCTCGTGGTTGCAACAAGCCGGCCGGCGGACGTGTTTGTCATCGATGATGTAAAAAGACAAACGAGTCTGAATGTGGAGGTGGTCGTCTGCGTGGAGGAGGACATAGTAAAAGTCGCTGAGGCGCTTACGGAGAGTAAATGGGATTATTGTCTCGATGATATGATAAAGGATATGTCGCACGGCGATGTGGAGCTTGTTCAGGCCCATGAGCGGGAGGAGCAAGACCTTGAAAAGATTGCAGGCGAATCACCTATCATCAACTTCGTCAATTATCTAATAAGCCATGCTATCCACGACGGAGCCAGCGACATCCATATAGAGGCCAAGGAGAAAAAAACCAGGATTCGCTACAGGATAGACGGTGTGTTGTTTGATTCGATGGAACTTCCCGATGAGATGCACCCGGCGGTAATCTCACGTCTGAAGATTATGAGCAATCTGGACATTTCGGAAAGACGGCTGCCACAGGATGGGCGGATAGCGGTGATTGTCGGCCGAAAAAACATCGACCTTCGGGTATCGAGCCTTCCTACCAGCCACGGAGAAAAAGTCGTGATTCGAATCCTTGAAGGCAGCAGTATTCTGCTGAGTCTCGAAGAGTTAGGGATGTCTGATGAGGTATTAAAGCTTTTTGGAGAACAGATACACCGTCCCAACGGGATATTCCTTGTTACCGGCCCTACAGGCTCAGGTAAGACGACAACACTTTATTCGGGCCTAAACCAGATGGACGGTGATAAATTAAATATATCGACGGTCGAGGACCCCGTGGAGTATCAGCTCGGTTTTTGCAACCAGGTCCAGGTTAGTGAAAAGGTTGGCCTTGGTTTCGCGGTGGCACTACGCAGTCTTCTGCGTCAGGACCCGGACGTGATAATGGTTGGTGAGATTCGCGACAGAGAAACGGCCAGAATAGCCGTCCAGGCGGCCTTGACAGGCCATCTTGTACTATCTACCCTCCATACAAATGATGCACCGAGCAGTATTACTCGACTGGTGGACATAGGTATTGAACCTTATTTGATATCGGCCTCGTTGAATTCGGTCTTGGCCCAGCGATTGGTGCGCAAGATATGTCCGGACTGCCGAAAGCGATTGAAGGTCTCGGATGATGTTGAGAAACTATTAGCTCGATCCGGTATCAAGCCGAACGAGGTTTTTCACGGTACAGGTTGTGAGCGGTGTCGTGATTCCGGTTATTCGGGCCGCATAGGGATTTACGAGTTACTGGAGATTAATGATGCTTTCAGAGAGATGATAGTGAGGGACCCCTCGATAAATAATATGCGTAATGTTTTTGCAGCAGCCGGTGGCAAAAGCTTATATGACGATGGGATGCGTAAGGTGAAGCAAGGCCTAACAACCGTCGAAGAAGTTCTCAGAGTCACGGAAGCACACAACAGCAAACAGTAAAATGAAAACTTGAATACAGACAGGATGAAAAGGCGTTCAAAAACCTTGGAATTAGAAATTAAAGATACCCCAGAGGGCTAAAATTATGATTGATGTGAAAAAAATGTTAGCTGTGGCGATTGAAAACAGGGCCTCGGATGTGCATATCAACATCTCGATGCCGCCTATCATGCGAATAAACACCGACCTTCATGCAATGAATGACTTTCAACCGGTGACAGATGAAGACGCCAAGCAGATGCTTATTGATTTGATAGGGCCGAGTAGATACAAAATATTCGAGACGAAACGTGATTTGGATTTTTCGGCCTCGATTGATCAGTGCAGCCGGTTTCGTGTTAACGCGCATTACCAGCGCGATTCGATTGCTCTTTCGTTCAGAGTCGTCCCCAGTCAGATTCCGGATATTGCAGATTTGCATCTGCCGGCAGTAGTCAGGGAGTTGACGGATTTGCCGCGGGGTCTTGTGCTTGTGACGGGACATACAGGCTCGGGCAAGAGCACAACCCTGGCAGAGATGATTAATGTGATAAATACAAAATACAAGAAGCGCATCACCACTCTGGAAGATCCTATCGAATACCTGTTGAAAAATGAGCTGAGCATGATTGAACAGCGGGAGATCGGCTCGGACTGTCTTGATTTTGCGTCCGGCTTGAAGCACTCGCTACGACAGGACCCCGACATCATCCTGGTTGGTGAGATGCGGGATTTAGAGACGACAAGCGCAACAATCACAGCAGCGGAAACGGGCCATCTGGTTTTGAGCACACTGCATACAATTAATGCCTCACAAACCATCGAGCGTATCATCGACATATATCCGTCCAGCCAGCAGAATCAGATTCGGACAATGCTTGCCAATACTCTGCAGGCTGTAATATCTCAGACGCTCTTCAGACGGGTTGATAAGCCCGGAATGGTTCCCGCCGTGGAAGTGCTGTTGTGTAGTTCGGCAGTTCGTAACTGTATCCGCGAAAATAGAATCTACGAAATACCAAATATTATTGAAACGAGCCGAAGAATGGCAATGCAGAAAATGGACTACAGCATCCAGGAGATATACGAGAAAGGATACATTGACAGGGAAGAGGCGGTTATACGCTCGACGAATCCCGCAAAGATGGACAAAGTGCTCGCGATCAAGGTGAAAAGCAGGTCGAAAGAAAAGCAGGAGCATGAGTATTCTGATGAAGAATTAGAGGTTGTAGGCTCTTCAAACGGAAAATAACGGAGGTAAAAGCACAAGATGACAAGAGTCGAATACCAAACGCAGTCTGCTGGTGAAGTTGAATCCGGCGTGAAAAAACCCGAAGCTATATCACCGCACCCGCAGGGTCAACAGGCAGGGCCGGCAGGTGGCAGTGGAGAAGCCGAGAGTGTACTGAAAAAATTGCAGAATTTCAGTATTAGTTTTGGACCCAGCCGCAAAGATGTATTGAACTTTACCAGTCAACTCGCAGTAATGACCAAGGCCGGCATAAGTATTGACGATGCGCTCGAGGCGATATCCGGGCAGTGCGAGAATCAAAAGTTCGCCGCCATAATTGCGGGCATCAACAAGGATGTTTTAGGGGGACAGAGTCTCTCACAAGCCATTGGTAAGTATCCCGGAGTATTCGGGAATCTATATGTAAATATGATAGCTGCGGCAGAAGTATCCGGCTCGCTGGCCGCAATGCTTGAAAAGCTGGCTGACTATCTAAACCAGGAGATGGATACTCGTTCTCAGGTTCGCAGTGCAATGGTATATCCAATCATCATTGGAGTAATGGCGGTAGGAGTTACAATCTTCCTGCTCACATTTGTATTGCCTCGCTTTACAGCGATTTTTGCCGGCAAAGAATACCTGCTTCCCAAGCCAACCAAAATTATAATGGCGATCAGTGCGCTGCTGCGAGGGTATTGGTTTGTCATAATCCCGGTCATTGGTGGTTTCCTCTGGGGATTCTTGTACTTTATAAAGACGCCGCTGGGCAAATATTGGTGGGACAAAACAAAATTAACAGTGCCATTGATGCGCCGTCTGTGTCGGAGCCTTTATATAACAAGAAGCCTGCATACTATGGGAGTTTTGCTAAACGCCGGTGTACCAATTCTGGATACCCTGGCGATAACCTCGGAGATATCGGGCAATGTACACTTCAAGCAGATGTGGCAAAACGTTCAGAATTCAGTAAAGGAAGGACACAAAATCGCCTTCAGTCTTGGCGGTTATTCACTAATGCCTAACTCAGTGGTCCAGATGATTAGAAGTGGTGAAGAGTCAGGCAAACTCTCTGAGGTTATGTCTGATGTGAGTGAATTCTATGCGAGAGAGCTGAAAGCGGTAATTAAAACAGTTACCTCGATGATAGAGCCGATTATGATAGTGTTAATGGGTATAATGGTTGGTTTCATTGCGATGAGTATTATCCTGCCAATTTTCAAAATGTCAAGTGCTGTTGCAGGCTGAGAAAAATGAAAAGCGAGAATTGCAAATACACGGCTTCGGTAAACAAACGGATGGTTGGCGTCAGCGGAGCCTTCACACTCGCCGAGGTGTTGGTTGCCACGGTATTGGTCGGTCTGGCAATTGTCTCGCTTCTTGTGGCCAGCAAGGCGTTTACGCAGGTTAATAGTGCTGCGGTTAAGTTGACAAATGCTGAGTTTCTTATTGACCAGATACGGGAGCTTACTACACCGCTTGACGTCGTGGACCCACAAAGCGGCACAGCTAATTTTGGGCCGGAAACGGGCGAATCTCTCTCGAATTATGATGACCTTGATGATTTTGACGGAGCCAGCTTTTGCCCACCTATTGATGCCGGCCGGCAGCAATTAACTGACCTAAGTGCATTCACTCAACAGATAACTGTAGAGAATGTCAGCGCGACGAATTTCGAGCAGGTTGTGGACGACCATTGGAGTCTTTTTGTTAGAATAACTGTCCGAATTTTCCTGCAAAGTGAGCAACTGAGCTCAAGGCAGTGGCTTCGAGCCAGATACTAAATTTACGTCAAGGGGGTGGTTTATGTCCGACAGAACGACCAGGTCACTCGCCGGTTTTACCATCGCCGAGATGTTGATTGCTTTGGCGGTGATGGGTTTACTACTTACAGCCGTGGCATTTGCATTTAACGCCTCTATTATTAATTACCGTCAGAACGAGGACATCTTTAAAAGCATCAATTCGGCTAGGCAATCACTGCATCGTATGACAACTCAGCTTCGAACCGCCGAAGCGGTTGACCCAAATACCGCCAATAACGTCTGTTCGTTCATACTGGCTGATGGTTCTACTTGTATAGCTTACCGGTTCGAGCCAGGCGAGAGCAAACTTTATCTGGACTCCGGAGGTAGTGCTTATCTTATGTGTGAGAACGTTACGGCAATGGCCTTTACAAAAAATACTGCAACCGGTGAGCATGACTTGTATGTCGAGAGTGTTCAGATCTCTATGACGGTCTATAGCGGCAACGTATCTCATACAATCTCAGCTACGGCAGTGGTTAGAAGGAACCTCTAAACAAAACCTCAACTATTATTTCTCGCCGGATGTGTGTTGCTTCGATGGAATTGTTATCTTTGATTGATAATAGGCTTGCTATCGCTAACCGAACGACGAACACTTTTTGAAAAGTTTTTTCCTCAAAAATAGTTGATTTTTGTCGTCGTTGGCGATAATATCTCTCATTATATCTAAAGGGCGGTTAGCTCAGATGGATAGAGCGCCTGCTCGACACGCAGGAGGTCACTGGTTCAAGTCCAGTACCGCCCAATTGTATAACCGATTAATTTATAAGTACTTGCGCTTCGTAAAGCATTTACTATAAAAGGTCTTAAAGCAAACAAGCTGTTTTAATTCTTCCGATTTTTACAATCACCTGTTTTGAGGATTTTAATGAGTTTAAGTCATAAGAGAAAACTTCGACTTATTTTTACTTTTGTTTGTTTGTCATTTTTATTTTCGTTTTTAATTATCAGGTATCTATCTGAAAAGACAGAATCAGAAGTTTCACGGGATTACAGCAACTACAAATCAGTACTTGAATCACTACGAACCTTGCCATATTTAACCTGGTGTGAAATCGACGAAGAAGATGTAGATAAAGTCGGAGTAACTAAATATAAGCCGGAAAAGTCTTTTGGGGGCGTAAATTTGTATTATACAGAAAATAAGCCTGGTGGATATTTTTTTGATATGAATGGAAATATCTTGCACAGGTTCATAGATAAGCGAAAGCAAGCGGGAAATTGGCAAATTATTAAGCCGTATAAGGATAATGATTTTTTAGTACTTATTCAGCGTAAATCGCTTTTTATGATAAATTGGGATTCAAATATCAAGTGGGAATTAAAGGGAACATTTCATCATGATGTCGCAGTCGCAGAGAATGGTGATATTTATGTATTGACAAACAGAAAAGCGGAAGTAAAAAGCCTTAGTCCAACAGAACCGATTAGAGATGATTTTCTTGTGATATTAACAGAAGACGGGAAAATAAAAAAGTATATTCCCTTTATAAAAATGTTTTTGCAAGACCAGAAGTTATTAGAGTTGGCCTTGAAACAAAAAGAGAAGAGATATGATTTTGGTAAGGATGCCTGGGATATTTTTCACACAAACTCAATAGAAATAATTGACAGAGATATATTTCTTGACGGTAAACGATTATTCAAGAAAGGAGATGTTTTATTTTCAGTCAGACATCAAAACCTGATAATTGTCGTAGATATCGAGGAGGAAAAGATTATCTGGAGTTGGGGGCAGGAAGAACTTGACTTTGCCCATCATGCGACATTGCTGGATAATGGTAATATATTAGTTTTTGATAATGGTTTTCACGAGGGATACTCAAGAGTTCTCGAGATAAATCCCGGCAATGGTGAAATTGTTTGGGAGTATAGAACAAAACCGGCAGGGGACTTTTTTTCCGCAACACGGGGGTCGGCACAAAGACTTGGTAACGGCAACACTCTTATAGCGGAGAGTGATAAAGGACGCGTCTTTGAAATCACGTCTGACGGCGAGGTAGTCTGGGAATTTTACAATCCTGAAATCCAAATTCGCAAAAAGCAAAAAAACAGACGAGCTACTATCTACAGGATGATGCGGATTGCGGACCCGGAAAGATACCCCGGTCTTAAACAATGAAATTATGTTCTCTATTTTTGGGGAATTATGACCTCGGCGATTCTGAGGAACCTGTCAGCATCCACCTGTATCTCATAAAGAGTCTTTAACTTGTAATTCACATCCAGTGTTGTGTCTTGGGTTGGGACTTCGTTTTGATACAATATCTGCTGGAAGACAATTATTCTTGTGTAAAGGTGTCTGCTTGCTTGATATAAGATTGTCTGGTAGTTGCTGTTCGCATACCCGAAGCTTACAGCTCCATATCCCAAGGCGGTGTATTGTCCGGGGCGAGGGGCAATAACTAATATGTTTTCGTTGTCAAGTTTGTTTAGGAATTCTATGCAATGTTCAGTTCTTCGGTTCAAAGTTAGCGTGTTAATGAATCGTCCTTCAACGGCTATCGGATGATAGAAAACAAAGCATGCCACGGAAAGTATCAATAAAGTTGTGCCTGAGACTATATTGGGTTTCATAACTTTTAGCACGATAGGCAAGAGAGCAAGTATAATTGAAAGTATAATAAAAAATCTTGCAGTTGATGGATGGGTGTAAATACCGGAATAGTGGGCGAAATATATAACAACAGCGATGAAGATTAGCAAAACACAAACCACGGCAAAGTATTTTTGATGGTCTTGTAGCTTTATTTTTTTTCTAAGGATTTCGATAAGCAAATAAATGAATATTGAAAGGCTAATCAAAGTTAAGAGGCCTGCATATGGCAGAAAGTATTTAGTGTCAAAAAGGCTTTGAAATAACAAGGTTATATGTTCCAGGAATGATGTAGGAGAAAAAAGCGGCATTTCGGTCGGACTATGTGAGCCATGTTTCAAGATACGCTGCCATAAGCATGGAAGACTTACAAGCGGAGTGATACAAAAAAGATAATAATGTTTTTTGAGGTATTCGAGCTTGATTTTTTTTATGAGAAGTATGGGGATGGCGAATAAAAATATTACTGACTCATAACGGATATTTGCAAAAACGATAAGGGAGGCAAAAATAAAGGCAAATGAAACAGCGGAAGGTTTTTTTATGAAATAATATGTCGCAGCGATAATCAGCATGAAAAAGGCGCCATTTAAAAAATCGAAGCCTCCGGACGTGCCGAAAATCGTAAATACCGGATAAGAAAGGACAAGGAACATTGCAGCAATGGAGGTTTGTACGTCTGAGAATTTTCGAGTTGTGATATATATACCGGACAGAAATAAGAACATGACAATAAAATTGAGAACGAATGGATTTTGATATCTAAATCCTGTAAAGCTGTGTAAAAGGCTGACGAGAAAAGGGAAAACCAAAGGCCGCTTTGGGATCTCGGAGTTGATAGCGTTAAAATTATTGTAATATCTCAGACCGGCTGTGTGATTAAAACAGGTCTTGTCATTGAACATCGAATTTGAGACAGCAAGAAGATTAGTCTCATCGCTTAATGTTTTGAATCGGATTCTAACAGACGAAAATACGGCTATCGTCAAAGTTAACGCTATTAATAGCCCTAACCAGTATTGTTTTAATAAATGTTTCGATGAAAAATCCAAAGAATTTAGAAGTAATATGCCCTGTACAATCCAGACTATTAGAATTAATACGATAAAATAATATGATACATGAGCAAATAGCATAGTCATTACATATTTGCCGGTAAAGCTGTAGGCAAGCAGCGAAATAAATGCGATTAATGCTGCGATACTAATTGCTAAAAGTGCAAATGTGATTTTACGATTGTACATTATAATCGCCTTGCAAAGGACTTAATGCCTTTTCAGCCTAACAAAATAAGCTTGGCTAAAGCAGCATACATTTAATAAAGTACCAAATTTACCCCCAAAATTCAACTTCTCAAGGTTGTTGGAGTAAAGTTTTCACCAGCAAAGTAGACTGAACTGATGTTGCTTGCTTTTCAAAACTATTTTCCAGTGATTAATGGACCTATCTTTAGCTTTTATCATAACTTGGATAAACCTAATAAAATGAGAAAAGGCTGATAATTTCCTGAAAATACGGCTTAAAAGGATTTTTTCTTGACAATTACAGTTTTATCAGTTACTTAAAGTACAGCAATTTTCAAGAAGCTGACATCTCATCAATAAAGGAGGAAGTATCATGAATTTCCCGCCAATTACCCGCAATTCACGTGTTTTTAGTATTGTTCTTGTAGTACTTTTTTTGTCGGTTTGTGTACAAGCAACTGAAATGGCTGTAATGCCGACTTATAATTTAACGGGACCAAGCGGCTATCTAAATGTTATTGACGTCAATAACAGCGTTCTTGTGCATAAAATTGCTTTCAATGTACTTGAGATTCCTGTTGCTGATACCGATGTTGTTGTAACCTCAAATGGAGCTACGGCATTAATTGCGACGTATGACATTAATGATTCAAGTGGTTATCTCAATATAGTAGACATCGGTTCAGGCACTATCACTTATAAGATTGATTTACCCTCAATGGAGCAACCGGTTCCCGGTGTAGATATTGCCGTTACTCCTGACGGCACAACAGCGTTACTGGCAACGCGTGACTTTAGTGATAACACGGGTCATTTGAGAATTGTCAATATCGCTACGGGTATCGTCACTTATCAAATTGACTTCGACCCTAATGATTATCCTATTCGTGATGTCGATATTGTACTCACACCTGATGGTAGTACTGCTTTTTTGCCAACGTATGATGCAAGTAATTCAAGCGGTCACCTTAGAATCATCGACGTTGCTACCGGCATAGTTACTACAAAAATTGATTTTCCAGATGATGACCGACCAATAGAAGGCGTCGATGTTGTCCTTACTCCCAGTGCAGCGGTCGCATTGCTGCCTACATATGATTTGAACGATCTCGGCGGTCACCTTAGAATTATTAATGTTGCAACCGGAACAGTCACTTATAAGATTGATTTCCCTGCAGGCGACCATCCTTTCAAGGACGTGGATGTTGTAGTCCCCAATAATATAACCGCGTTACTTCCTACTGAAGATTCAAATTCTTCCAGTGGGTATCTTAAAATCATCAATATCCTGACGGGTACGATTACTTACAACATTAATTTCGTGCCCCTTGACCACCCCCAGGTTGCGGTTGATGTTGTAGTTATTCCTGATGGTTCAACGGCATTAATGCCAACTTACGATTCAACCACTTTCGGAGGTAACGGCCGTCTGAAAATTATCGATATTGCAACAGGCGTAGTTACTTATGAAATTTCTTTTCCGTGGCGAAGATATCCAATTAATGAAGTTGATATTGTAGTTACTCCTGACAGTAGCACTGCATTACTTCCTTTGTATGACCAGACGAGAGACAGCGGTTTTCTTGAAATTATTGATATTGCGACCGGAACAGTTAGTTATGAAATTGATTTCGGGCCCTTAGACCACCCCGTACAGGGTGTTGATGTTGTGCTTAGTGCTGACGGCACGACAGCTTTGATGCCTACTTATGATACCTCAAACAGCGCAGGACGCCTAAGGATTATAGATATTGCTACAGGTACAGTAACCGGAATAGTTAATTTCAGCACTAATGAACATCCGAAGGAGCATGTTGATGTCGCGCTGACAAGTATTCCAAATATAGTATTGATGCCCACCGATGATTTTACGAATGCCAGCAGTAACTTAAGAATCATCGACATTGCTGCGGTCCCTTCTCCAGCCGTCACAAAAATTGATTTCAATCCCAGAGAATCTTTAGTCTGGGGTCTTGATATTGTTCCACATTCGCCGGCCGGTCCGAGTTATCCGGTTTCCCCTGACGAGGATTTCACTGAACGGCATAATGATATTCCCTGTGACACAAATACTATAACTGACACTGACACTGGTACCGGCACAGGTACAGGCACATGGACTGGCACTGGTACTGGTACCGGCACGTGGACTGGTACTGGCACCGGCACAGGGACTTGGACTGGAACAGGTACTGGTACCGGAACCGGTACAGGCACAGGCACGTGGACTGGTACAGGCACAGGTACTGGCACAGGCACCGGAACAGGAACTGGCACAGGAACTGGCACAGGAACCGGCACAGGGACTGGCACTGGTACTGGTACCGGTACGGGAACTGGTACCGGAACGGGCACTGGTACCGGCACCGGTACAGGAACAGGCACAGGAACCGGTACTACTACCAGCAGAGGTTATGGTGGTGAGTTTATTAGCGAGACGCAATATGGTACAAAAAAGATAGAAGCCGGTAAGACAATTACAATAACGGTATTCAATGGTCGCGTTCCCGAAAATAAGAAGTTTTTGATGATTACATTAGAAGGCGAGGGTGCCCTGGACCTTAAGACAGATGTTAAGTCAAGCGGAGGGACAACAACGAGTCATGGATGGGCGTCGTCCGGCAACAAGATTGTACATGCTTATACTATCAAGCCCCAGCCGGATTTAGAGAAAATTAGTATCCAAAATCCAACGGAGAATGATATTTCTGTTTCAGTTAGCGTGAAATCTATCTGCAGTAATATAAGGGATGCCGAAGAAGCCTGGAGAGTTAACGATGAAAGAGGAATGAGGGTAAATGGTACGGGTACTGAATTTGTTGGCGCAGGGACAGATTCGGTGACCGACCAAATCGGGATTGCCCCTGAAGGCAAAACAGTTGACCCGTGTGTCCCACCAGCGATTGACCCACCTTCAGTGCCGGAACCGTGCGCACCAAGCAGTCCTTACAATCCTGATTCTCCGACTGGTAACTGGGATTATGAACACCTGGATATCGATCCTATAACGAATCAGCCTATGACTAACGGCGGATGGCTGATAAGATGTCAACCGTCGGATAGAGGTCTGTTTAGCGGCGAAGAGATTGGTTTTTCAATTAATACCTATGAGTTGGCAGGAGGAACATACAACATCTTCATACACGACAGAATTAGAGATATGTGGTATAAGTCTATAGTTGTTACCGATTCCCTGCAGGCCACCAATCCAACTCCGGTTGATGGCAGCAACGGTATTGATGCAGGAGAACCGCTTGAACTTTGCTGGGAACCCGGAGTATTGGCAGATGTTCATGATGTTTACTTTGGGACCGATCCATGCGGCCTGACTCAAATAGCTAATGATGTTAACTCAACTTGCGTCTCCGTGTCTGTTGGGCCTTGCGAGGAATATTTCTGGCGTGTTGACGAAGTCAATGACCCCAATATTTGGCAAGGTCAGGTATGGAATTTCTCTACCTATTCATTAGTGGACTTTAATAAGGATTGCTTTGTTGATTTAAAAGACCTTCATAAAATGGTCGTTGAGTGGCTGATGGTTGGTCCCGATGCGATGACTGATGTGGATGGTGATAACAAGGTCAATATGATAGACTTTAGCTTCTTAGGCGAAGAATGGCGCAAAGAATATTAAAAACTTTACGTCGTCCAGACTTTACAGGGTTAAGAGGCTTGAAACAGTCTCAAAAGTAACAATACGACGCTTTAGCATTGTATTTGTTTAGACTCGAAATCCGAATACTTCTGGATTGCGTTTATATTTCTTAAACAGATGCGTTGCACGGTGTCCGGGGGCAATTGTGACTGCCCCCGGATACCCCCCAAAATTCAAATTAGCACCATGCCAACCTTTTAAGTCATAAAAAAGCTTGTCCTCGGCGAGTTAGCTGACCAATCACTTTGCGACCGGCAAACAATTTAAAGGAGGTGGCCCTCATGATTTCTGGCGTTTCAATTTTCCCCATGAAAAAGCCTCAGTTGCGTCAAAAATCGAGTAATAAGCCTTATATCAATGTTTTTATCAGTCAAAACGGGGCAAGACGTAGATAGATTATTCCTGAATATGAATTTCGTAAAACCTATTATCGGACACTCAAACCCCCATTTTAAGGCCGGTAAAAAGATGAGATTTCAATATAGTATCGGCCGAACAGCAGCTTTTTCTTGAGTCTTTGGACGCAGATATGACAAAAGCGGTTCTTGATAACAATGATTATACGCATTATCAATGCTAAAAAGATAGTTTCGTGACTTTCAAAGAAGTTTCTACTATGCTTAAATTCCTATGTTTCAAGCGAGGTCAGCCCCTCGCGAATGGCATATTTGGTGAGTTCGGCAATGTTGTGAATGTTTAGCTTTTCCATAATTTGGCGACGGTTGGCCTCAATAGTTTTAGGACTTACGTGTAGTGCTAAAGCAATTTGTTTAGTGCTTTTACCTTCGGCCAAAAGTTGAAGCACCTCGTGCTCTCGTTCGGTTAGTATAGATACTGAATGGCTTGTTATCAAATACTCCACGTAGTCGCTAACTACCATACCGGTTATTTTAGGGCTAAGGTAAGTTTCACCGCCAGACACTCTGTGAATGGCTTGGACGAGTTCGTCGAAAAGACATTCCTTCAATATATAGCCTGAAGCGCCCACCTTTAGCATATCGGCAATGAACCGCTTGTTGGAATGGATTGACAATGCAATCACCTTGACTTTCGGATAGCTGCTAACAATCTGGCGGGTAGCGTCAATACCATTTAGGTTTGGCATAGTTATGTCCATAACGATGATATCGGGGGCTAATTCCCGAACAAGGCGAAGGGCTTTTCGACCATCTTCGGCCTCACCGACCACTTCTATCTCCGATTCTTTCTCCAGCAGAGAACGCAGACCTTGGCGTATAATCGCATGGTCGTCGGCTAACAAAATTTTTATGCTCATTCTTGTTCCCCTTTTGTATTTTGCTCCTTTAAAGGCGCAATCAACGTAACCTTTGTCCCATGACCGTGTTTGGAGTCAATCTTAAGATTCCCACCCAATTCTTCCAGCCGCTCCCGGATACTGAAAAATCCAAAGCCACCTCCATTTTTTGCTGAACTCAAGAATACTTTATCAACGTCAAAGCCAATTCCATCATCTTCAACGCATACTTGTATCTGGTTACCGGCTTTTCGTGTAGAAACTTTAACTTTGCTTGCATTGGCGTGCTTGACAACATTGATAAGCAGTTCCCGAACTGCCCGGAATAAAAGAACACAGACATCCTTATCCATCGGCTTGGGCTGTTTATCATCCTCGAACTCAGTTGTGATGCCATATTTTTCCTGGATCTGCTCGACAAGCCAGGCGGCCACCGCCGCCTCAAAACCAAGTTCATAAAGAATCGGATAACTAAGGTCAAATGTAAGAGACTGTATATCCTGAATCGTTTGATAAAGCGAATTTCTGATCTCGTTTATTTCTTTGGTAAAAACTTTGGAAGATGCTGATGAGTGGAGTTTATCCAGCTTGATTTTTGAAATAACAAGAGACTGGGCAATTTGGTCATGCAGTTCGACTGCGATGTGGCGTCTCTCACGCTCCTCGGTCAAAGTCAACTCAGAAGCAAGAGACTTAAGCCTTGCCTGGTGATCCAAAAGTTTTTTCTCTGCTTGTTTTCGCCTGATTTCTTCATCGATTCCCCTCAGACCGATTGATATGTTATGAGCCAGTTCACCAAGCAACTTTATCTCCTCGTCGCTAAAAGCATCTTCTTTATCTGCATAGACATTTATCGCTCCGATGACTTTCCCCCCTGTGAATATAGGTATAGCAGCAGATGAACGGTAACCTCTCTTCAACGCTTCTTTACGCCATGGCTTGTACCTATCGTCCCTGGCAATAAATCTCATAACATTCGGCCTGCCGGTTTTTATAGCGGTACCCGTTGGACCTTTGCCATACTTTGTCTCGTCATAAGTTATCCTTATGGAATTGAGATAACCCTCCTCAAAACCTGCTTGCGCTTCAGGTATAACTTTTTTTGTTCTCTCATCACAGAAACCAATCCAAACCAGTTTGTATGCGTACTCGATAATCCTTTCGCATATCTTTTTAAATAACTCAAGCCTGTCTTTAATCTGAAGCATATCCTGGTTTATACTCGTTAGCATCTTCAACATCTTGTTGAGTCTTATTAATTTCTCCTCAGCCTGTTTGCGCTCGGTGATGTCCAATCCGATTCCAATATTAGAACCGTCCGAAAGAGGAACATTTGCCCATGTAGTATCGAGAACTGTTCCATCACGGCGACGTGTTTTGAAATCGCCCCATTTTGATTCGGCCTTTCTTATAAAGTCCACGACGTGTTGATAGTATTGAGGGTCGGGGTAAAATTCCTTCAAAACATTTCGTAATTGGGCTTTCTTTAAAGACCAGCCCAGTTTTTTTTGCCAGGCCTGATTAACCAGCTTATGCTTACCTCTTGGGTCCAGAAAAGCTATCATCACTGGAATATTGTCCAGAATAGTCTGAAGGACTTCTTTCTTATCCTGCAGTGCCTCCTCCGCCCGCTTGTGCTTGGTGATGTCGTTATCTGCTCCTCTATACCCAAGAAGATTCCCTTTATCGTCTGTAATCGGACTGCCGGTTGTCTCCAAAATGACAATACTGCCATTCTTATGCACATTAGAATTAATAAAGTCTTTAAAACTCTCTTTCTTGGCAAAAACATCAAAGGCCGCTTTCTTCAACTCTTCTCTTTCATAAGGGACAAAAAAGTCGTAAAAGTATTTCTTTCCGACAATTTCTTCCGGCTTATAACCAAGTATTCTTTCTGCAATAGGGCTTGAATAAGTGTATAATCCTTCGGCATTGACTTCCCAAATCCAGTTACCAGCACTTTCGGCTACCTGCTTAAATCGCTCCTCACTTTCCCGCAGCTTTTCCTCTGCCTTCTTGCGTTCCGTGACGTCGATAGCTATACCTCCGAGCAATGCTGGTTTATCTTGTCGCCGTATTGGGAATTTATGCGTCTCGAATAAACGTTTAATGCCCTGTTTGTTCGGAACAACATCTTCTTTTACAAGGGGGCCTAACACCAGAGCTTTCCTGTCATCGGCCAGGAGTTTTTCTGCAACTTCGATGGGGTAATGATCGGTCGCTACTAAGCCTACCCATTTGTTGGCGCCAAAAACCTTTCTCATGTACGGATTGGCATATTGAAGCTGGCTTCTTTCATTCTTGATGAAAGCCACGGCTGGGAGTTGGTCCATAAATGAAATGAACAGCTCTTGTGATTCCCTGAGAGCTTCTTCAGCTTTCTTTTGTTCGGTGATGTCTCTGGAAATTACTATAACTGCTGTGGGCTTTCCGTCTTCGTTCCTTAGCGCCACATTTGCAGTGCAGTGATAATACCTTTTTTCGCCGGCTTTCATTATCGCTTGTGTGTCGTGTTCATGGACATTTCCATCCTGGAAAGCCTTCAGTGTGATACAGGGAGATGGTTCACAAGACTTGCTTCTCTTGTGATATACGTCATAGCATTTTTTGCCAACGATATCGTTACCGAAATTTTTCGTAGCTGTTTCATTGGCCCAAATAATATTCAGGTCTTTATCGACCATACTAATATGGTCACCTATAGAAAGAAGCATAGCATTCAGTTTGCTTTCGCTTTCTGTCAGTGCCTTCTTGGCCTTCTTACGTTCGGTGATATCTCGAGTAATGTGTACTGCAGCTAAGATGTTTCCTTCCTTGTCGGTTACTGGATCCACAGTAACCATTAACCAGCGGTCTGTGCCTGGCACTTGAAACTCTGCGGTCGCTCTGCGGCCAGTCTCGAGCATCTTTTTCAGGGGACAGTCGGGAATATGTTTTTCTGAGCCGTGAACCAACTTGCAGCAGGACTGCCAGATTATTTCGTCCAGAGGTATTCCTATAAATTCTTCTCCTATAAGATTGGTCCGCAGTATTCGGCCTCTAAGGTCCACCAAAACAACCCAATCAGAGATAGCATTAAAAGTTTCTACCCATTCTTTTTTGCTGCGTTCAAGCGCTTCCGCAATCATCGTTTGCTCGGCGAGCCTGGCTTCAATCTGGTTGCGGTCAGAACTTTCAAGAATCTTCCAGTCGCTTTTCCATTTAATCAACGAGAATTGATGGTTCTGCTCGACATCTAAGATTTCAGATGCCCCACACTGCTCAAGACTATAGGTACAAACGGCGAGTATTTTATATTTGCCGATGACACTGTTGACAACTGCTTCATAACCAGCGAATTTTCCCCAGTCTTTTTTCTCAAGCCAAAAGGTATTTCCGGTAAGGCGGAGCCCATCAAAACCTCTTTCTATAGCCTGGTCATGCTTTTGGACCCAGCCCTGCAATACTTTATCAGTTTCGAACACCTCTGTTTTCGTGTACCAGTCACTGTAATTTAAAATCTCAATCTGGCCTTTTTTAATATAACTATCCAGGTTCCCGACCGCCTGCTTCAACAACCTCTTCGCATCTTCAGAATTTAAAGGCTCTGAAGTAATCCACATGCAAAATTCATTACTTTCCAAGCCCGCTTTGAAGTACGGCACGAGAATATCAGCCAAGTCTTGGCTAGTGTGATAGAAAAGGCAAAAGTGTGTGCCCCAGGGAACATTGCCTAAAATATTGATTCCCGTTTTTCTAAGCTTTTTTTCTCCCGCCTTTTTGCGCTTACTAATACTGCTAACGTACTCTAATTCAGCCTTGCCTGATTGTGGTGACCGCATTTCTTCGATATGCTTTTTCTTGCTCATATTAGAAAAACCTATTTTATCTCAGCCCCACGTGTAGAAAGTACCCAACCTGAATATCCCCATAAAACATTTTATCTCCTCCCCTCTTATACCACCGAAAAAAGTATCTTGTCATAATGGCCCTTTAAGAGGCGAGTTGCTTGCAGATTATAATATCAAATCAAATACAATAAACAATGTTTATTTTTGTTTTTTTCCAGGCACAGCGCACGTGGTAATATAGATAATATACTCCGCAAGTCTTATACTTGGTAAAAACATACTTGGGCTTAGTAGAAAAGTATCACGTATCAATTGTGTGCGGATTTTCTACATGAAAAGTGCGTCGGATGGCGTCTTAACACTGCAAAACGACAGAGCGGGGCGGTGCTTCCAGACGTATAAGGTCGAGGAAGACCTCTGAAATCCACTTTGTCAGGGGATGAGATTATTGCCGACAGGGGCATGCCTTTGGCGTATAAGATCGGGCGTCTTATTACGGTCTGTCCCTCGGTTTGAACGCAAGCTTAAGTAGGGGGGATGCTTGCTTATGTAGTATGTTCGCGCCTATGGTTCTCGTTTAAGCACTACTCAGACATTCTTAGAGCAGCCAGATTCTTGTCCTTCTGCTGAATCTGAGTCATCGTTACAAGTACCTGAGCCACTTTGGGGTGGTCCTGCTCAAAAATCTTCCGGAGTGCCTTAAGTGCCCGGTGACAAAGATATCGGGCTTCTCCATATTCACCCTGGTGTATGCAGACTTTGGCCAGATTATTAAAAGCCATTGCTGTATAGTCATTGTCTGCTCCCAGCGAGTGTTCCAATACCTTTACCGCTCGCTTGCAGAGCTGCTCGGCTTTTGCATACTCGCCCCTGACCAGATACAATTCACCCAAGAGATTCAAGACCTTTCCTGTGAGTGGATGCTCAAGCCCATATTCATTTTCTACTGTTGTGAGCGTCTTGTTCAGGAATTCTTCCGCCCGGCTGTAGTCTTTTTTCGCCTGATAAATCCTGGCTATCGTTAACCAGGTAGGAACCAGCAAATGGTGGTCCGGACCGTATATTTCTTCTTGTACCTTCAATGCCCGATTAGCCAGTTCCTCCGCCTGCGAGTCTCTTCCCTGCAGCACATATAGCCGGGCGAGCTGACTCCATACAGATGCCGTGTAAACATGCTTCGGCCCATAGCTTTTGTTAATCAAGGCCACTGCCCACTCGTAGAAGGTCTGTGCCTCTGCGAATTTGCCCTGGTCAACCAGTATAGTGGCCATCTCCACCTGAAATGGGGCCAGAAAAAGCTCATCCTGCAGATGATTCTTCTTCATAATGCTAATCGCCTGTTCAAGAATATCCCAGGCCTGACTGTACTTACTCTGCTCACGATATATTGAACTCAAAATTCGCAGTGTGTACGCAACGTATGGATGGTTTTCACCCTGGGCCAGCATCTGCAGTTCGAGTCCTTCTTTGCACAGCAACTCAGCCTTGGCCAATCTGCCCTGACTTTTATTTAGCCACGCCTGGTCAATCAGACACATATATAATTCCTTCTCAGATGCATCAGTACCTGTGGCACGAGCTTTTTTTGCCAGATTTAGTGCCTGTTCGATAAGCGGCTCTGCCTTTGCATACTGTCCATAAGCGAGGTAAATCCTTGCCATAGACCGCAATGCCCTGCACGAAGAACTATTTCTCGTCGCATCCAGTTTAGTGTTGGCCGTGCTTACCTCAAGGAGAACCAGACTTAATAACAGCGCGAAGACGAAGCTTTTGCCGGTTGCCTGATTTTTTGCTCTTACCGCCATAAAATTCCCTGCCGAATAATTCCGATTTGTCGGGACTTCAATTCTTATCGGAACCGCCCCAACTGTGGTAGGGGGCCTTCCCTGGATATTTACATCTTCTTCCTCGAACTCCCGTTGCGAACAAACCGCTATGTGTCGCCTTTCTGCTCCTGCCGCTTGAGCCGAATAGTACTCGCCATTTACTAACTTATGCTTTTTGCGATCCCGGCGTGCCGGGACTTAAGATGCTGAAAGACATGCTGCTTTTCGATAGCAGGTAACATATATATAATTCGGAAAATCGTGATTTAAACTTTAGCTGTTCTTGACGGACACATCCAAGGCCTTGGATTGGTGTTATCTATGTGGGTGTGGCTGTCTGCAGCGAAGGCAAGGCCGCTGACGAACGTATTCTGAATAATAATCAAAAAAATCTGTTCTCTTGAATTACTACTGGATAAATGACTTAGCAGTTTTTTTATGTAAAAACACATAATTTGCGCACTTGGCAAGTTTTTCTGTCGCAAAATCACTTCTTTTTGCACTATATAATGAGGATTCGAGTTCTCGAATGCTTCTTGAGGTGTCGATGGCCCAGACTGATAAATACTATATCGAGCAGTGTCTGAATGGCCGTCCGGATGAGTTTCGATGTCTTGTTCGGCGGTATCAGGCCGCGTTAATGGCATACTTGACGGGCAGATTAGGTAATAAGTGTAGCGCTGAAGAGGCGGCTCAGGAGACATTCGTCCGAGCATATTTCGGCCTGTCTGAATTGGAAAAACGTGAGTCTTTTTACTCCTGGCTGTTGGGCATCGCAGGCCGAGTGGCAAAAGAGCAGCTAAGAAATATAAAACGATTTACCGAAGTTGACTGTCTGGCACAGCAACAGGCGCCTGAAAAAAGAATAGAGAATGATCTGCGATTGGAAAGAGCAATTGCTGAGCTTCCTGATTCTCACAGAGAGATAATTCTTCTAAGGTTTTATGCCAATAAGTCATGTTTAGAGATTGCCGGAAAGCTCGATATACCCATCGGTACAGTTACGAAGACACTCTCAAGAGCCTATGCAAAATTGCGTATATCGCTTGGTGATGAAAAAGAGGCACTAAAATGAATTGCTCAGAATGTAGGGAAAAACTAGTCGAGTTGCTTGAAGGCCTCTTGCCTGAATCACAGAAGCATGTAGTCAAGGAGCATCTAAAGGTTTGCCGACAGTGCCGGGCCGAGTTGAAAGAGTTAATCGACCTTCAGGAAAGGATAACTTCGAACGGCAAAATCTGGCAGCAAATCAATCTCGAAGATGCAGTTTCCAACTGGATTATTCGTAAACAAAGTCAGAGATTAAAACAAGCTGACAGGATACATCGTCGGTTTAGAATATGGAGACAAATTATGAACAGTAAAATTACAAGATATGCCGCGGTAGCGGTAATCATAATTGCAGCGATTTTTGCTGTAAGTATCCTTAACAAAACAACGCCCACAGCATCCGCAGCCCAGGTGCTGCAGGATGCGATTGATGCAGTGTCCGATTTGTGGTCGGTGCGAATAAAAGCGCGGATGCGTACACTGCCTGGAGACAACTTCTCCCTAATCGGATTGGATTATCGTTTTGTTCCAATCAAGATGTGGAAACGTACTAATGCAGACAACCAGGTGCAGTGGCGTGTGGAAAAACCCGGCCGAGTTCTTCTTATGGACGGCCAGACCACTATTATGTTCATACGGCCGAATTATGGTGTTCTGCAGGAAGAGCCCTGGCCCCTGGGCTGTTACGATTCCTGGTCTGGCCGATTATTGAACGTGCGTGACCTTTTGGACAGCGAGCTGCAAAATGCGAAGAACCATCCGGACCGTGAAGTTTATCTGAGGCATGAAGGAATTAGAGGAAAGGATAAACTCATACTTGAAGTCGATATAACAACTGACGTTGATGAGGATGATTATCTTCGAAACACGTTTATCTCGGATTCTGACCATCTAAAGGTGTATCGGTTTGATACAAAAACAAAACTACTTGAAGGCTTTCAGGTGTACGTTCACACCGAAGATAAAGATGTGTTGATTTTCGAAGTGACGGATATTGAATACAACACAGAGATTGATGATGATGTCTTTACGCTGGATTTACCGGAAGATATGGTGTGGTATAAAGAGCCGGAGATACTGTCGGATAACGAACGATATGAAAAGATGACACCGAAAGAAGCGGCCCAGGCGTTCTTCCAGGCCTGCGCGGAAGAAAACTGGAAAGAAGTTTTGAAGTTCTGGACAAGCTCACGAATCGACGATTCCCTGAAGAAATACCTTGGCGGCCTCGAAATAATATCCTTGGGCGAACCGTTCAAGTCGAAAGGATATACTCGCTCAGGATGGTTTGTGCCTTACGAGATTCGTTTGAAATACGGCGAGGTTAAAAAACACAATTTAGCAATCCGGAAAGACAATTCCGCCAAACGGTTTGTAGTAGATGGCGGTATTTAGTTTCACAATACACCGTCGAGTTTATTATAAAGGCCGATTCTGTAAAGAACCGGCCTTTTTTCTTTATTCATACCTAACGCTAAAACGAGAACTCCACCTTATATTCTGCTGGCTTTGTGATTCTTTTTATATCATCATTTAGTCGCGAAAGCTCGATGGTAAGCCTTTTATTTATTACTTCAACCCGCTCCGTCGATTTGAAAGGCTTAAGCAGGTCTTCAGGGCTCGAATTGAATGGCAAGACTATATCTTTTTCATAGTAATCTTTCTTGACTCTCAGAAGCGTTTTCCTTCCTGGATAAGTCTCTTTCTCAGGTGACCTCTTGGAGACCGGCCTGCCGTTATACTCAGCCAGCTTATAGGCTATGTCCAGATCAGGTGCATAATGTGAAGTGGCAAAACGTGTTCCAATGCCAAAACCATCAATCTGGGCTCCCTTTGCCAGAAGTTTTTCAACAGCAAACTCATCGAGCCCGCCGCTGACAAAAACCTTCAGGAACTCAACGCCTTTCTTCTTGAAGTGTTTCCTCGCAAATTTAGTCAGTGATACAAGCCCGCCGCTGTCAATGCGTACGCCTCTTATTTTCACTCCTTTTTGTTTGAAAAATTCCTCCGCCACCACCGCCGCAGTCTTGATTCCCGCCATTGGCTTGTAAGTGTCAACCACAAGTATCGCCTGTTCACTGTAAAGCTCGGCAAAATTTGCAAAAGCTTGCTGTTCCGATTGGTGTACCTCAACAAAGGAATGTGCCATTGTTCCGGAAGGAGCAAAATCAAGCAGCCTTGAGGCAAACAGGTTGCTTGTGGCCGAAAAGCCCGCAAGCAGTGCCGCCCTGGCCGACCTCACTGAGGCAACCGGCCCATGAGACCTGCGCAGACCAAAATCAATTATCGGGATACCACCTGCCGCAAGAGACAGTCTGGTTGCCAGTGAGGCCTCTATTATGGAAAAACCCAGAATGTTTAAGATGTAGCTCTCCAAAATCTGTCCGTGGATCAACGGCCCGGCTATCTCTAAAATAGGCTCGCCGGCAAAAAATACAGTCCCCTCGGGAATTGCACGTATCTTCACATCAGGTTTGAGACTTTTTAAAAATTCAAGAAAATCGTCTGAAAATCTGTTTTTTGACCGAAGAAACTCAATATCGTCTTCGGAAAATCGGTATGCTTCGAGATACGATTTTAGTTCAGCAAGGCCGGCCATTACAAAAAAACCCCAGTTTTCCGGCAGCTGGCGGATAAAGACATCGAAATGTGCATCCTCATTGATTTGCTTCTTATAGTATACCTGCGCCATCGTAAGCTCGTACATATCCGTGAAAAGTGCAGGCGTGTCTTTAAGTAACCACATCCAAGATTCCTTTCCTCAAGTCATTAAGCTCTTTTGTCTTCACACCTTTTTCTTCAAACTCTTTCAGAACTTTCTCTTCATTTTTTCGTTCAATGCCCTTAACAACGTCTTTTAGAACTATAATTTCCGAATCTGACCTTTGCAGCAAACCCAGGACCGTCTGATATACACAAATCTCAAGAGTTACGCCAAAGACCACTACCACCTTAGGCCGAATCAATTCCAGCAGCTTCATTGTGTTGGAATTAGTAAACACATCTAACTTTTTCTTTCTAATCACAACGTGAAAAAGCTCTTTGTCAACAAGATCTTTCAGTGTTTCTGTATCTATCTCATCAAATCCAACTATTTCAACAGGTATGTCTCCGATGTACCCCACTCTTGATGAGCCTTGTTCTGATGCCAGGCAGTGGGCGGGGAAGGTCTGCTTAAAGTCGGGATTTTCTGAGATTTCAATGTCCTCCTCGGTGTGCCAATCGGTTGAAGCTATGATTGGAAAGTGGTTCTCGAGCGCAAATCTTCTCGTCTCGCTGATATTGTGGATTATTTTCTCGCTACCTCGTATGTAAAGCTTCCCCTGCGGGTCTAAAAAATCGAACTGCGTATCAACATCCCAGAAAAGAATCCGTTTTTGATTCATATAAGCTGCTCCCCAAAGCCGAAAAAGCCATCACAGCAGTATAATAAGCAATCCAATTACCTTTATCAAGTATTCGTTTGAGGGAGTATGATTGGTTGTACCTATTCTCTCGGAGTAGCTTTTAGCCTTTGATGCAGAGCAGCGGCACTAATTTGGCAACTTTGTAAGCAAGATTCGCTTGGTGCGAGACTTTCACAACGGCACTGACATCCTTGTAAGCTCCCGGCGCCTCTTCAGCTACGCCTCGTAAGGATGGGCTGCGTATCAAGATGCCGCGCTCCGCAAGACTTCTGACCACATCTCTGCCTTGCCATTGCTTCGTGGCTTGTCGCCGGCTCATATTTCGGCCAGCACCGTGACAGGCAGAGCCAAACGCCAGGGACATTCCCTCCTTGCTGCCCGCCAGTATATACGAGGCGGTCCCCATAGTACCACCGATGAGGACCGGCTGGCCGGCCTGACGCAGTTCCGGTGAAAGGCTGGGGTGGCCGGGACCAAAGGCCCGTGTGGCACCTTTTCGGTGAACAAAGAGCTTCTGCAAACGGCCATTAACTTGGTGTTCCTCCACCTGGCAGGTATTGTGCGAAACATCATAAAGCAGCGTAAGCCGGGCTTGTGGCAGTATCTCGGCAAAGACCTTTCTAACCAGATGAGTAAGAACCTGTCGATTGGCCAGGGCGCAGTTCATACCACACCGCATAGCGCCTATATAAGATTGTCCGACCGGGGAATTGATGGGGGCACAAGCCAGCTCTCTTTCCGGCAAATCAAGGCCATAACTGCTTGCCGAGGTTACCATTCTCTTGAGGAACTCTGTGCCGATTTGATGCCCAAGACCTCGCGAGCCGCAGTGAATACTCAAAGTTATGTCGTCCTTTTTTAGTCCGTAAGCCTTTGCAATCTCGTCGTCATAAACCTCGATAACCTGCTGCAGTTCCAGGTAGTGGTTGCCTGAGCCTAATGTACCGACCTCATCATGCTGGCGTTTCTTGGCGTAGTCTGAAACCTGGTTGGGGTCGGCCCCTGTGATAGTACCTCCTTCTTCGACATATCGCAGGTCTTCTTCGTTACCGTAGCCGGCCTTGACCGCCCAGCGTGCGCCTCCGGTAAGCATCTCGTCCATTTGTTTTGGACCAAGTTTAATTTTACCTCTGCTGCCCACGCCTGCCGGTATTTTACGGGCCAACAACTCGGCAAGCCGTTCTTTAATCGGTTTTATATCACCGGGGACAAGGCCAGTGCGGAGCGTTCGGACGCCACAGGCAATGTCGAAACCTACACCGCCTGCGGAAATCACGCCTCCCTGCTCGGCATCGAAGGCTGCAACGCCTCCGATTGGAAATCCATAGCCCCAGTGTGCGTCCGGCATTGCGTAAGACGCCTTCACAATACCCGGCAGCTTGGCCACGTTCACGGCCTGGTCATACACCTTGGTATCCATTTGCTTGATAAGCTGCTGGTCCGCATAGATAATCGCCGGCACGCGCATCTTGCCGAACGGCTCGATATGCCACTCATAATCGGATTTTTTCTTTAGAGTTTTGATATCCATCGCACACCTCAGCTCATTTACTTATACGTCCACAACACACTGTGCCATCCAGCCTCCATCTTCGTCCCTGCCGACGTCGAGGGCCGTGTAGGTAGCCGCCTTGACCTCGACTACGGGATTATGTTTTGCTCGCTGAAGTTTTTCTCCCCACGCCCGGCCGGACAAACGATTCTCTTCAATGTTTACTTTGAATTTGCTGAACAGCATCCTGCGCGTTGACATTTCATAGATAAGGGCGTTCAGCCAGTCCACAAATAAAAGCTGCTCATCGGAGGCCTCGCAGGCAACTTCAATCATTTCCTTAGGATTCACGTCCTCCAAGTCTGTAATAACAGCTGTCATAGCCGCGGCAGCCTGTGCGAAAGCTTCCTCTTTTGTCGAGCCAAAGCCGCGTATGCCTATGTCGGCCTGGTGTGGAAAATGTTCCCAGCCTTTTTTGCTCATTGCTTAAACCTGTAAAGCTTCTAAATGTAAAACGGACAGCTTCTATTATAACCTATAGACTGTTGTGCAAGAAAAAAATATTGGAGTTACCCAAAAGGATGTTAACCCGGCGGGTATGTACTCAGCCGTTTTTCCCCTGGGCTATTGCCCCTTCAAGCAGATGTACTATGCTCTCCTGGCCCATAACTAACTCCAGCCTGACCGCTAGATATGCCAAGGGCATATCTTCTTTGATGCCTGCCATAAGGGCCGTTTTCGTCCAGTCCTTCTCCGTTGTTAGTATTATATCGACATTCAGGTATCTGGCCTCTTCGTAAATATCGTCAATGTCCGCCGACGCATAGCGATGATGGTCGTCATAAATTTTCGAGGCGACAACATTCAATCCCAACTGCTTCAGCGTCGCCATAAACGCATCGGGGTTGCCTATACCACAAAATGCAAAGATACTCTTATCCCGAAGCTCTTCAAGGCCTATCTCCGGGCCGCTCGTCTGTTTGCCCGGCTCGTCTTTTGTTTTTAACACCTTTGCACAGAGCGGTTTGTGTATGGCCTTTGCGATTGTGATATTAGGATTAATCTGCTTTAGTTTTTTCTCGATGTTTTCCAGCTCCAGCCCCGAGACCTGGTCGGACCTTGTTATCACCGCCGCGTCGGCACGTAAAAGTGCCGAGACGGGCTCTCTGAGCAGTCCGGCCGGCAGCATCCGGTCGTAACCAAAGGGGCATATCGCATCGATAGCAACTATATCCAGGTTTCGCGCTAATCTGCGATGTTGAAAACCGTCGTCCATAATAATGACCCTGGCGCCCAACTGCTTAACCGCCCTGCAGGCCCCGGCAACCCGGTCCGGTTCGATTATCACCCTCGCATCAGGACAGGATTTAGCCAAAACTGCCGGCTCGTCGCTGAACTTGCCCTTTGGGCTCTTATAGCCCCGTGTAAGTATCGAACATTGCAGGCCTTTGGATGTCAGGAAATTGGTGACCCAGATAACAAGGGGTGTTTTACCCGTGCCGCCTACGGTTATGTTACCGACACATATTACTGTTGTTGCCGATCGGTTTTGCTTAAGCCAACCCTTATCGTAGCATAAGTTGCGCACTCTGATTGCCATAGAATAGAAAAGAGATGCGAGTCTTAGAAATGGCAGCGCGAGCTTCATGGCGATGCGATGCTCTTTTCCGGCAATTATTCTGTAAAAGCTGGTCCTGTCCAAGCTACAAATCCTATACTTACAGCTTGTATCTGTGCCACTGATTTAGTCTGCCGTTGCCGATTATTTCAGTTTTGCGATGATAGCATCCGCCATCTGGCTTGTGCCTACGGCGCTTGGGTCATCACGGTTCGGCTTCAAATCATAGGTCACATTTTTGCCTTCCGCTATTACTTCGGCCACGGCCTGCTCCAGTCTGTCAGCTTCGGGCATCTTATTGATATATCTGAGCATCAGCACACCGCTGAGTATTAATGCCGTAGGATTGACCTTATTTTGGCCCTTGTATTTCGGAGCGCTTCCATGTGTTGCCTCAAAAATTGCTCCCTTCTCGCCGATGTTCGCACCCGGCGCCACACCGAGTCCGCCCACCAATCCGGCACAGAGGTCGCTTATGATATCGCCGTAAAGGTTTGGAAGCACAATCACGTCATAAAGCTCTGGTTTTTGTATGAGCTGCATACACATATTATCAACAATCCGGTCCTCAAATTCGATGTCCGGATATCGTTTGGCAACCTGTCGGCTTGTTTCCAGCCACAAGCCGTCGCTGAACTTCATAATGTTGGCCTTGTGCACCGAGGTAACCTTTCGTCTGCCCATTTTGCGCGCGTAATCGAAGGCAAATTCAAAAATCCGCTTCGTAGCCTTTATTGAAATTGGTTTTATGCTTATACCTGAGTCTATAGTAATTTTCCGACTACTGCGCTGGTTTATCCATTCGATAAGCTCGGCCGTGTCGTCCTTGCCTTGCTCAAATTCAATCCCTGCATACAGGTCTTCGGTATTTTCCCGAACTACGACAAGGTCGATGTTTTCATACCTGCTGCGCACACCCTTGTAGCTTTTGCACGGCCTTAGACAAGCGTACAGGTCAAGCGTTTGTCGCATATACACGTTTATACTGCGAAAGCCGGTCCCTACAGGCGTCGTGACAGGAGCTTTCAGGCAGACACCGTTTTTCCGAACCGACTCTAACGTCGCTTCCGGCAGGGGGGTCCCGTATTTTTTCATCGCGTCCGTTCCCGCCTCAACAATTACCCAGTCGATATCACCGCCTGCCGCGTCAATACATCGCCGGGCCGCTTCGGCAATCTCAGGCCCAATTCCGTCACCGGTTATTAGTGTTACCCTCGCCAATACTGTAACTCCTTAAGCAATTTCAAAAAAACTATACTATCGGTCGGTTAGACTACTGTCAATCTTTTTGCAAGCTAACCAATTTTTCGTTTTCCGGTATATACTACATTTAAGTTTGACGGCAATTTAAAGTTAGGTTACTGTCTGACCGAGGGATAAGGGTATGATTGAAATTAAACCGGGCATCGAAATTGCCGAGGACGAGCTTGTTTTCAGGGCATCTCGAAGCAGCGGCCCCGGCGGGCAAAATGTAAACAAACTCAACACTCGTGTTATGGCCTTATTTGATTTGGCGAACTGTCGAAGCCTTTCCGATGAACAAAAAGAGCTAATACTCAAACGCTTAGCAAAGCGGGTCGGCAAAGATGGCCTTATAAGGGTGGCTTCACAACGCCATCGAAGTCAGAAGGCAAATCGGCAGGCCGCAACTGAACGGCTTGTGGAATTGTTAGCGGCCGCTCTGGAAACCAAACCCAAACGCAAAAGAACGAAGAAACCACGTGCCGCCAATCAAAGACGTTTAGAAGAAAAAAAGAGGCGAAGTAAATTGAAGCAGCATAGAAGAAAGAATTTTCCCGCCGAGGACTGAATAATGGATGCGGCTAATCAGCTCGTATATTATGAGATTATCTGGCATATTATTGTTCTGCTTCGCGGCCGGGTGTCGAAATCAACCAGTATAATCTGCTGCCAGGTGCCCAGCGCCAGCCGGCCGTCAACGATTGGCACCGTCAGCGATGGGCCTAAAAGAGAGGCTCGCACGTGCGAATGGCCGTTGTCGTCGTGCCAGGTCTTTTCGTGCTCGTAAGATGCTCTCTCAGGGGCTAATCTCTCGAAGGCGGCGGCTAAATCATAATTCACCAGCCCCGGCTCGTATTCGGTCGTCGTAATACCCGCGGTTGAGCCGACGTTACAGAGGGCAACAAGGCCGTTCTCGATCTTTGATTTTGCCACAGCCCTTTCGACCTCGCCGGTAATGTCGATGACATCCGTATTGCCTTTGCTTTGGACTTTGATTTTTTCTGTCTTAACCATAGTGATATGATAAGGTTGGAATTTGTTTTATACAAGATGATTTATAGCCCGCATCTGCCAATTCAACGTGAAAAGAGCAGAAGAGAGAGCACCAGTAGAATCAGGCAACTCAGCAGAATCGTTGTCGACTTCCAAATCCCAACGGGTGGCAGCCTCAAGCCAGTCCTGATAGAAGCCTGCGGTGAGCGCAGTCAAACCGTCGAAGGGCGCAGCTTGGGGATGGCCTATTCAAAGGCCTGCCTGTGCGTTCCTGCACGCAGACAGGTATCGAGACAATGCGAAGAAGAACAACCGTCAGAGATTGTAACCGTTCGCGATCGGGTCTAAACAGGGATATAAAGCCGCAATGCCACGATGTAACCTTACAATGCCTTGATGTAAAGCTTCATTCCTCATATACCCTCAAGCCAATGCTGGGCAAAGGGAGCAAAATCAAGGAAATCGACGCTGCCATCAGGATTCGAGAGTGGTGCCATATCGCACTTTGGATTCCAGTTGGGTGAGGGGGGCATGCCTGCAGTTGCTAGCCAAGCTTCAACGAAGACGGCCAGGTCTAAAAAATTGACGACGCCGTCACCACCCGTCGCCGCCTTTAGTGGGAGCAATGATCAGTATCGTAGCTAACGACCTCAGATTTAGACCTATTATAAAAGTTATCATTGTGATCACCACCGAGCACATAGATTTTATTCTCAATATTCAGTGTAATATGGTCACCCAACGGCAAAGGTAACGGAGCGCCTTCTTCCCATGTGTTCGTTGTGGGATCGTAAATATCCACTCTATTGTCAGTCCACATCTGTTCCGAGTCAGGGACAAATTCACCTCCGACTAACTTCCAACCTCCGATAAGGTATATTTTCCCATCGATGACTGGTGCTGATACCGAATATACAAATGCTTTTTGAGCTGGCATCGGATGATAACCAGAGGTTGGCCATGTGTTATGCTGAAAATCGTATACAATTATCTCATCATGCAAACTTGATGTCTCCGGAGCATAACCACCAAAAAGATAGGCTTTGCCCCCGATGGTAGCAATGCCAAAGTTGGAAATTGCTTGTGGCATGTTTGTCACAAACCGCCATGTATTGCTGTTAGGATCATAA
>Ga0315539_1000187_pt1 | contig 48276 bp, 55 predicted proteins | sample SalMarSW160150MG_FD_203097 | JGI IMG/M metagenome (GOLD analysis project Ga0315539, IMG submission 203097) | Salt marsh sediment microbial communities from the Plum Island Ecosystem LTER, Massachusetts, United States - Salt Marsh Sediment SW1601-150 ...
CGGCTCACCATGCGCCGAATCTTGGGCGTCAGTGGCCCAGAGCCGAAGTAGGAGCCTACCCGGTGGCGCAGGCTGGACGCCTTGCCGACATAGATGATATTACCCTCGGCGTCCTTAAATAGATAGACACCGGGGGTGGGGGGCAACCCCCTTAACTGTTCGGTGATATAGCTTGCCGTCATACTGGTTTATTTTAGCATAGCCTGTGGTAAGGGCAAAGCGCTAATTTTATTTATCGGGGAGGGGCTGAATTTTGGCGATGATTATGTTAAAATACATAATACAATAATACACAATAAGGGGCTAATGAGGGAGAGTGGTGAAAGAAGCTGTTGACAGTTTCCTGGACTATCTGGCCGTAGAAAAGGGCTTTTCTCAGAACACCATAATGGCCTATCGGAACGACCTGCACCAGCTCGCCAGCTTCATCGAGGAGGAAGCCGCCAAGCGGGGCACCATTCCGCCCTGGGTGGCTTTCGACCGCCAGGCGATGCTGAGCTACCTGCTGGAGCTTAAAGGCAGGGGTTATGCCGCCGCCACCGTCGCCCGCAAGGTGGCCGCGGTGAAGTCTTTCTTCGGCTTTATGGTCGCCGAGGGGATGATGAAGGAGAACCCCACCGAGGGGGTGGCTTCATCTAAAGTGGGCAAGTCGCTGCCCAAGCCGATTTCCATCGCCCAGGTGCACCAACTCCTGGAGCAGCCGACCAAGTCGGGTACCTCCGAAGCCAAGCGGGATAAGGCTATGCTGGAGTTGCTTTACGCCACCGGCATGAGGGTCAGCGAGCTGGTATCGTTGAACCTCGCCGACCTGGACACCGGGGGCGGCTACGTGCGCTGCTTCGGCAAGGGGCATAAGGAAAGGCTTATACCCGTCCACGAACGGGCGGTGAAAGCGGTTAAAGACTATCTAAACGAGGTGCGGCCGCGACTGGGGCGGGGTGGGGATGAAAAAGCGGTCTTCCTCAATCGGCGCGGCGAGAGGCTGACGCGGCAGGGGGTGTGGCAGATATTGAAGGGTTACGCCAAAGCCGCCGAGCTGGGGACGGAGATTACCCCCCATACGCTGCGGCACAGCTTTGCCACCCATATGCTGGGAGGCGGTGCCGACCTGAGGTCGGTGCAGGAATTGCTGGGACACGCCAACATCTCCACTACCCAGGTCTATACCCACCTCACCACCGAGCACATACGGCGCGCTTACCAGAAATCTCACCCTAGAGCTAAGTAGGAGTTTGATATGTCAGGCAAATCGAAACGGCGGGGACGACACATGTCCCGCAGCCAGAGAAAAAAGACCGGACGGGAAGGTTTTGCCCCCGTAGCTCGGCCGCCGGCGGCTGAGAGAACCGCGCCTTCCCCACAGGCGGTGGCGCCCGTTAGCGCCAAGGCGCCGGCCCCGAAGACGGCGTTAGCCGAGCCTCCCCATATATCGGGTGAGTTGAAGCGGATAGGGCTAGTGGGGGGAATAATGGTGGTCCTGCTGGTGGCGGCCTATTTCGTTTTGCCTTTAATATTATAATCTGGGCTTAGCTTAACGCTCCGAGTGGGTGCCAATATGGACTTGGATTTTGAGGTCGCCAGGGCTGAGTTAATCGACCACCTCAGCGCCGAGATTAAGGATAAGCGGGTACTGGCGGCCATGCGCTCCATACCCCGCGAACATTTCGTGCCCCGAGAGAGCCGGCAGCAGGCCTATGAGGATAGACCCCTCCCCATCGGTTACGACCAGACGATTTCACAGCCCTATATTATCGCCCTTATGACCGAGGCGCTGGAGCTTAAGGGTGGGGAGAAGGTGCTGGAGGTGGGCACCGGCAGCGGCTACCAGGCGGCTATCCTGGCCCGGCTTGCCCGCCTGGTGATTACCACCGAGCGGGTTTCGGCTTTAGCCGACAGGGCGAAAAAGCTGCTGGACGGGCTGGGCTGTAATAATGTAGAGGTGCATCAGGCGGAGGGGACGCTGGGCTGGCGGCAGGGGGCGCCCTACGACGCTATAATGGTTACCGCCGCCGCCCCCAAAGTGCCGCCCGCGCTTTTATCCCAACTGGCCATCGGGGGGAGGATGGTGGTTCCCGTGGGCTCGCGCCATATCCAGGAGTTATGCAAGATCACCAAAAGTAGTAAAAAAACGTCCATCCGCAACCTGGGCGGCTGTCGTTTCGTCGCCCTTATCGGCCGGGACGCCTGGGAAGAAGAGGAGTAAGGAAGTTCAATGTGGAAGCATTAGACGCTATTAATAAGAGGAGAAGTATCCGCAAGTTTAAGTCCACGCCGGTGGAAGACGAGAAGGTTGAGTTGGTCATGGAAGCCGCCCGTCAGGCGCCTTCCTGGGCTAATAGCCAGTGCTGGCGGTTTGTCGTGGTGCGGGACGTCGATATGAGGAACCGTCTGGCCGATACCGGCTTCGGGGTGGGTGGAGCCCACCCCAATGTAGCCACCGAAGCGATGCGGGTGGCGCCTGTGGCTATTGTCGCCTGCGCCGAGCTGGGCAAGGCGGGCTGTAGCCATAAAGAGCCCAGAGAGCCGGTTACCGATAAGGGCGACTGGTTTATGTTCGACACCGCCCTGGCTATGCAGAACATGGTGCTGGCCGCCGCCGCGCTGGGTCTGGGCACGGTCTATATCGGCGCCTTCGATTCGGTGGCGGCGGAAAAGGTGCTGGGGGTGCCCCAGGGCTACCATGTGGTCTCGATGACGCCGCTGGGCTATCCCGACGAGGACCCGAAGCCCAGGCCGCGTAAAGAGCTTTCCGATATAGTCTTTAAAGATAAGTTCGGCGCTAAGTAGGCTGACTCTAGCGAAGGAGGCTATCCGATGAGCGAACTGGGACTGGTTGCCCCTTTCTGGGTTATCGTACTGATATGGCTGGCTAAGGTGGTGCTGCTAGCCTTCGTCTCGGTGCTGCTGGCCTGGTTCGGTGTGCTGACGCTGGACGCGCTCACCCCTCACATCCATGAGCGCCAGCGCATCGGGGAGGAGCCGATGGCGGTGGGCATTTTTATCGCCGGCTTTTTCGTCTTTATGGGGCTGGTTATCCACGGCGCTATCAGCGCCCTGACCGCAGTCACCGCACCCATAATCTGGTACATCTTCGACTTTAGAATCTGGGGGCTGCTGGCGATAAGCTTCCTGGTGAGTTTGCTGGTGGGAGTAGCCATATTCTACATTTTGGACAAGCTGACGCCGAAGATACCGTTTTTGAGCATCAACCGCAGCCCGGTGGCGGTGGGGATGTTCGTGGCGGGCTACCTCGTCTTTTTCGGGCTGGTACTGCACGCCGCGCTTACGGGACCGTTATGAAAAGAATCGGCATCTTAATAAGTTTAGTCTTCATCCTCCTGGGAGGGCTGGCCGGCGCTGGCTATGCCTGGGCGTCTTCGTCGGGGGGGTTCTACGAGGTCGAGGGCGAAATCTTCGATGACTGGGCGGTATGCCGCACGCGCTCTTACGGCGAGGACGGTTTTTACCAGGTGACCACGTCCGATTTCCGCCCGATTATCGCCTTCGAGAGCCTGGGGGAGAACGCCGACGTTGCCTACAGCCTGGGGCAGGAGATAGCCGCGGAATACCCCGATATCGTGCAGAGGGCGGAGGCGGTTTTTTATTACGTGCGGGATAGGGTGAGGTATGCCAGCGATATTGACCTCTTCGGCTATGAAGAGTTCGCCCAGAACGCCGACGAACTGGCGGGTATTATGAGCGAGCAGAACGGGCGGGGCTACGGTGATTGCGAGGATAGCGCCGTGCTGCTGGTGGTGATGTGTAAGGGGGCGGGGCTGCGTTCGGCTATAGCCGTCGGCGAGGAGCACACCGCCGCTCTTATCTACCTGCCCGATTATGACGAAGCCACCGCCTTTTTCGAGCTTTCGGGGGAGATGGGCTGGATATGGGCCGAGGCTACGGGGCGGGATAACCCGCTGGGCTGGGTGCCCAAGGAGTTTCTCAACGTGATGGTGGCTGCCTACGAGGTGACCGAGGAAACGTTAGCCCGCGCCGAGGATGCCCAGGAGCCGGAGGCTACCGTGGCGCAGACCAACATTGAGGTTGGGGGTGGGGGTGGCAGTAATTTTTCCATGATTTTTCCCTTTTTCGGGGTGATTTTCTTCTTGTGGTTTATTTCCTCTTTGTTCCGGAGAAAGAAGCGAGCTAGATAGGTTTCCCCACCCACCGCCCCGTTTTTAATCTATTCCCGCCCGCCGCCCTTTTAAGGTAAAGAGGGGTTACACCCCTCTTAAACTCCCTGTTTTTGTCTTTGTTCTCTCATGAGTCGGGGGATAAGGGGCTAACGATGACTTGCTCTATGGGGCGGCTCTTATTATAATAGGTGGGATAACCTGGCGAGCGTAAGGGTTCCCGGAAGGCTTCGATTTTCGGGTGGAAAGGTGACCAGATGCAACAATACGGATTAGAGAATATCAGAAACGTGGTCTTGCTGTCTCACAGCGGCGCGGGCAAGACATCGGCCTCGGAGGCGATGATGTTCGCTGCCGGAGCCATCAAGCGGCTGGGCAAGGTTGAAGACGGCAGCACCACCTCGGACTACGACCCCGATGAGCTAAAACGGCAGATAAGCATAAGCCTTTCCCTGCTTCCCTGCGAGTGGAAGGGAACCAAGTTAAATCTTATCGATACCCCCGGTTATTCCGATTTCGTCGGCGAGGTCAAGGCGGCGATGAGGGTGAGCGAGGGGGCGGTGATTATGCTTTGCGCGGCTTCGGGGGTGGAGGTGGGCACCGAGCAGGTCTGGGGATACTGTGAGAAGGCGGAGCTGCCGCGGCTTATCTTTATCAACAAGATGGACCGAGAGAACGCCGACTTCAACAAGGTAATGGGGCAGATTCAAGCCCGTTTCGGCGCCAAATGTTTACCGTTGCAGCTGCCCATCGGCTCCCAGAACAGCTTCGAGGGCATAGTCGACCTGCTGGCGATGAAAGCCTACAGCGGCACCGACGCCAAGGAGGCCGAGGTGCCCGAGGCGCTTAAGTCTCAGGCTGCCTCTTTCCGCGAGAAGCTGATTGAGGCGGTTGCCGAGGTTGACGACAAGCTCATCGAAAAGTATCTTGAAGGGCAGGAGTTGAGCCAGGAGGAGATAGGGGAGGGGCTGCGCCAGGCGATAGTAGCCGGCAAGGTGGTACCCATCCTGACCGGCTCGGCGTTAAAGAACATCGGCATGGCTATGCTGATGGACGCCATAAGCGGTTACCTGCCTTCGGCTAAAGAGGGCAAGGTGGTGACCGCCAGCGATTCCAAGGAGCAGGTATCGGAGCCGAGCGCGGACAGCCCGCTGGCGGCTCTCGTCTTTAAGACCAGCGCCGACCCCTACGTGGGCAAGCTGACCTATTTCCGTGTCTATAACGGCGCTATAGCCAGCAACTCCCAGGTATGGAATGCCAACCGCAAAGGCGCCGAGCGCATCGGGCAGTTGTTTATGATTCGAGGCAAGAACCAGGAACCGGTGGCTAAGGTGGGGGTGGGGGATATGGGGGCGGTAGCCAAGCTGACCATGACCAATACCGGCGATACGCTTTGCACGCAGGCGAAGCCGATAAAGATTGCCCCTATCGAGTTCCCCGAGCCGGGCTTCAGCCTGGCGGTACACCCCAAGACCAAAGCCGACCTGGATAAGCTGGGGTCGGCGCTGACGCGGATCGCCGAGGAAGACCCCACCATCGAGGTGCACCGTGAGGCGGGCACCAACGAGACGATTATGCTGGGCATCGGCGAATCACAGCTTGAGGTCGCCGCCGACCGGATGCAGCGCAAGTTCGGGGTGGGAGTGAAGCTGGATGTGCCCAAGGTGCCCTACCAGGAGACGATTACCGTCGGCGCTAAAGCCGAGTATAAGCATAAGAAGCAGACGGGGGGGCACGGCCAGTACGGGCATGTCCTGCTGGAGCTGGAGCCGTTACCCCGCGGCACGGGGCACGAGTTCGCTAATAAGACAGTGGGTGGTTCCATACCCCGCAACTATATCCCCGCCGTGGAGAAGGGGGTCAACGAGGCCATCCAGGAGGGGGTGTTGGCGCGCTACCCGGTAATTGACATAAAGGCAACGGTCTATGACGGCAGCTTCCACCCCGTGGACTCCTCGGAGATATGCTTTAAGATTGCCGGGGCGGGGGCGTTCAAAAAAGGCTTGGCCGAAGGGCAGCCCATCCTGCTGGAGCCGATAATGAACATCGAGGTCACCATTCCTGAGGACTACACGGGGGATATTATCGGCGACCTGAACACCAAGCGGGCGCGAGTGCAGGGGATGAACCCGGGGGGTGGCTATAACGTCATCGAAGCCCAGGTGCCGCAGGCCGAGATTCTGCGTTATTCCATCGACCTGAAGTCAATCACCCAGGGGCGGGGCAGCTACAAAGCCAGTTTCAGCCACTACGAAGAGGTGCCCGCCCACATCTCCGAGAAGATTATCGCCGCCCGGCAGGCGGAAAAAGGCTCCTAATCAGGTTGACCTTATCTCCTGCCGCATAAAGACGATATAGCTGATGGCGAAGCAGACGGCGGTTAAGGCTATCAATACCGTGAACTGAGGCCAGACGATGAGCAGGCTCTGATCCAGGGACAGGGGATTGGGCAGCATCGAGCTGGTGGTGACGGAGGTTAGCAGCCCCCACCCCCGCCAGACGGGGATGAGGAGCACCGTCATTGCCTCTTCGAAGAGGAAATAGGGGGAAAGGCGCGCCACCATCAGCTGCACGCTCACGGAATCGCTTACCGCGGGCACGAAGAAGCTGATGTAGGGGTTGAAAATAGAGGCGGGGATGCCGAGCAGTATCCATATAGCCATGGGGAAGAGCAGGGAGACAGCCAGGCTGCGGAAGATCACTGAGAAGAGGATAGCCAGTCCCATCCAGAAAGCGCCGTAGATAACCGCCGAGATGAAGTAGATAAAGATTCTGACGATTTCCTCGGCGGTGGGAGGCACGCCGATCATCCTCAGGCCGTAGCCTCCGACCAGTAGTATGATAGCCCCTATCATGATAGCCAGGGTAACTATGCCCGCCAGGAACTTGCCGTTGATGACGCTGTCCCGATAGATAGGCTGGGAAAGGATGCGGTTTAAAGTGCCGCTGGAGCGCTCGCCGTTGATGGCGTCGAAGCCCAGGGCGATGCCGATTATGGGTACGAGCAGGGCAATGAATACGGTTAGCGAAGGCAAGTCTTCCCCGGTGGTGAACAATTTTATGAAGACAGGCCCGGGATCGATAGCCGCCTCGCGGATGCCGTGGTAGGAGGCATAGATGGCGACGGCGCTGGCGATAAAGACCAGCAGAAAGAGGATGAAACACCTCATGCTGGTGAAGTAGTCAGCCAGTTCTTTGCGCAAGATAGTCAGCATTTATCTAAATCAGCCCTCGTGGAAATACTTCATATAGATATCATCCAGGGAGAATTCCTCGATTTTAACCTGGATTAAAGCCACGCCGTTTTGCACCACCGCCTTGGAAATCTCCGCCCGAAGGTCGGCGTCGGTGGTTATGTGCAGCACGTTGCCCTTGGCTTCTACATTACTTACTCCCTTAATCTTTTTAATCACCTTTACCAGTTGGGGGCTGGGCTCGGCGGTTTCCACCTCTATTCTGAAGCGGCCCTTGGCCAGGGCGTCCCTGCCTAATTCGTCGAGGTTGCCCTGGACCACCATTTTACCCTTAGCGAGTATGCCGATGCTGTGGCAGACCCGCTGCACTTCGTAGAGGCGGTGGGAGGAAAAGACCACCGTCGTGCCCATCTTGGGCAGGTTGGCTATCAAGTCTATAATCTGGTTGATGCCTTCGGGGTCGAGCCCGGCGGTGGGTTCGTCGAGGAAGGCTACCTTAGGCTTTTTGACCAGCACGTCGGCGATGCCTAAGCGCTGCTTCATACCGCGGGAGAACTTGTTCACCGTCTTGTCGCCCACATCGTCCAAGCCCACCGATTTCAATACCTGTTCGATGAGGGGCTCGGACTCGGCGTAGCCGATATTATTGAGCTCGGCGATGAACCTGAGGTTTTCCCTGGCGGTGAGGGTATCGTAGAAGCCGACCTTTTCCGGCAGGTAGCCGGCCAGGCGCTTTACCTTGAGCGGCTGGCGGGTGGAGTCGAAGCCGTAAATCTGGGCGGTGCCCGACGCCGGCTCGGTCAGCCCCAGCAGCATGAGGATGGTGGTGGTCTTGCCCGCGCCGTTGGGGCCGAGTAGGCCGAACACCTCGTTTTCGGCGACCTGGAGGTTGAGGTGGTCGACTACGGTGACCCTATCATACTTCTTGGTCAGGTCCTCGGTCTTAACTACAATCTTTTTGCCCATATTCTACCGTCGGCTGAAGCGCATGAAGATAACGGCCAGTCCCGCGATGACCAGCACTATGATGCCGATACCCACCCATCCCCAGATGGCGGATGTCTTTACGGTAACCCTGATTTCTACGCTGTCAGAAGCCTGCGTGCCCGATGCCCTGACGATAATTTCGTAGTCACCGGAGATGGCTTCGGGGGGCGGCTTGATGTTCATCTCGACGGTCTGGAAATCGCCCGCCGCCACCGAGTTTATGTTGCTCAGGGAGAGTTCCACCGTCCACCCCTTCGGTTTATTGGTGGAGAGGCCGATATTTTCTATATTCCCTGTGCCGCTGTTGGCTACGGCTAAGGTGAAGTAGTTATCCTTGCCCGCTTGAGCCGTGGTGCTGAGGATACCGTCGACCGTGGTGAGGTACATGGCGTAGCTGTAGGGTATTGAGGTTACTACCGCCGTGAGCTCGATGGAACTCTTAATATCGCCCGAGCTTGCCTCCACCGTTATCAGGTATTCCCCCACTTCGGGGGTGAGCCAGGAGGCGGGGATGGCGGCGACGACTATCTGCTCTACGGTGGAGCTTTCGCCCTCTGCTGGCGGCTCTATCCTTATATCCAGTATCTGCCTGTCCCGGGGATAGGAGGGGGTAATCGAGGTCGTCCAGTCCGTGGGTCCGGTAGCCACGAGGTCGAAGACCCGTGCCTCGGTCCCCGTGTATTCCAGTTGAATGGTGAAATCGACGCTTGCCCCGGAGACTATCTCCAGCTTGTAGTAGTCAGAGGTAAGCTCAATGGTGGCTTCCTCATCCTGGGCTAGAACGGGGCTTAAGGGGAGAAGAGTGAGTAAGCATACCATTAAGACGCCGAAAGCTATTAGTCTTTTTTTCATCGCTTTGCCCCCTTGGCTAAATTGTCTCGTATCATATCAGAGCCGCTGGTCGTTAGCAAGTGATTGTAGTCATGGTTTTAACCGGCGAGCAGCTCCTTGAGCTTCTCGGTGAAGGCGGGGAGCGCCTTCTTCCAATCGCCGACCAGCCCGAAGCGGGCTTCCCTGAAGATATTGGCTTCGGGGTCTTTGTTGATGGCGACTATAGTCTTGGATCCGGAGCAGCCCGACATATGCTGGCTGGAACCGGACAGGGCTATGGCTATGTAAAGCTCGGGAGCCACAATCTTGCCGGTGAGCCCTATCTGCGCACCCGCGGCTACCCATTCGTTGTCGCAGGGCGGGCGGGTAGCGCCTACCGCGCCTTTGAGCATTTTAGCCAGCTCTTCGAGCTGGGCGAAGCCTTCGGTGCCGCCGATGCCCCTGCCGCCGCAGACCACGACCTCGGCGTCTTCCAGCTTTATGCCTGCCACCTTTTCCGGCACCTTCTCCAGCACCTTGGCCCTTATCGCCGACGGGTCCAGACCAGCCTCGACCTTAACCACCTCTCCTTTTCGGGAGGGGTCGGGCTCTAAGGGCGTCATTGTCTTGGCCCTGACGGTGGCTATCTGGGGGAAGGACTCGGTGGTGAAGACGGCCAGGGCGTTGCCGCCGTAGACGGGCTTGGTCTGCAATAGTTTCTTGGAAGAGGGGTCGATAGCCAACTCCAGGCAGCCCAGAGCCGCCGCCGTCTTGAGACGGAAGGCCAGCGCCGGCGCCAGGTCGCGCCCGATGGAGGTCTGCCCCAGCAATAGAATCTGGGGCGCCGCCTGCCCGATGACCTTTTCCATGACCGCCAGGTAAGCGTCGGTCTGGTAGTCTTTGAGCTGGGCGTCGTCGACGACATAGACCTTATCGGCGCCGCAGGCGATGGCTTCTTTAGCCGGCTCGCTTACGCCGCTGCCGACCAGCACCGCCGCCAGCTCCTGACCCAGGTCGTCGGCCAGCTTTCGGCCGCAGCCTAAAAGTTCGGTGGCGATTGCCGCCAGTTTACCTTCTTTAGTTTCACAGAAGATGAGAACACCTTTGTTTTCAGCCATGACTCTACTCCTATAATACCTTTACTTCGCGTAGTTTTGCCGCCAGGTTGGCGCCCGCTTCCTCGGGGCTTTCGCCCTCGACCATCTCACACTTGCCCTCGCGGACGGGCTGGAATAATTTCACCAGCTTGATATGCCGGCCGCCAGCGCCTATCTGGGAGGCTTCGACACCGATGTCGGCGGGCTTCCAGACAACAGGCTCCTTTTTCTTGGCGCCCATAATGCCCTTGATGGTGGGGTAGCGGGGCTCGCCGATTTCGTTGCTGACCGTAATCAGGCAGGGCAGGGAGACCTCGACGACCTCGTAGCCTTCGTCGGTGACCCGTTCCAGCTTTGCCTTGCCGCCGGCGGGCTCTATCTTCTTGACCAGGGTGACGCTGGGCAGTCCCAGGATTTCGGCGATGCCGGAGCCTACCTGTCCCGCGTTCCAGTCGGAAGCCTCGCGGCCGCAGAAGATAATGTCGTATTCGCCTATCTTCTTGATAGCCATCGCCAGGGCGTAGGCGGTCGACCAGCTGTCGCCGCCGTCGAAGGCTTCGTCCTCTAATAGAATCAGTTCGTCAGCCCCCATCGCCAGCGGTTTCTTGACGATGTCGCGGAGCTGGTTGGTGCCCAGGCTGACGGCGGTGACCTTGCCGCCCTGGGCGTCCTTAATCTTGAGCGCCGCCTCGACGCCGTATTCGGCGTAGGGGTCGATTACGGGCGATACCCCCTGGGGGGGCACTACCTTGTTGCCCGCAGCGTCTATCTTGAAGCTGGCGGGGGGCGCTTCGGGGTCGATTACTTGCTTGATGCAGACAATCATGTTCATAAAGCTTTGTTCCTCCTGCTTATTGCTTGCTAAAGGCTTAGGAATCCAACTAACTAATTTAGCATCGGTGCTTAATCAGTGTCAAGGCGAGTCGGGGGGTGGGGTGTCGATGTCGATGGTAATGCCCTCGCAGTCGACGGGGACTTCGAGGACGTCTTCGGGGTGTTTCCTGATTATCTCCCGGCCGCCGATGTCGCCGCTCAAATGGGATAGCGGCGCCTGGTATTTCCTGGCGAAAATAAGGGGGTGGCCCCTCCGGCCCTGGTAGGTGGGGATGGCGATGCCCTTATCACTGCCGCCGAATTCGTCAATCAACCGGTCGATGGTGGGGCTATCGACATAGGGCTGGTCGCCGAGGGTGAGCATGACCGCCTGCGCCTGACTATCGATGAATTTCAGCCCCGCGGCTATGGAGGTGCCCATCCCCTTTCGGTAGAGCGGGTTTACCACTACCTTGATGGGTCGGCCCGACAGTCTCCTCACCACCTCTTCGGCTTTGTAGCCCAGCACCACGATGACCTCGGCTGCTTTTGAGCCGAGGAGATTATCCAGGGTTTGTTCCAGCATGGTGTTGTCGCCCAGGGGCATTAATTGCTTGAGTTTGCCCATGCGGCTGGACTTGCCCGCCGCCAGCAGGATTGCCGAGACCGAGCCGCCTTCCATTACCCCGCCACCTTTATCTCAATGAGACTCAAACGTACCACCCGCTCGATGCCGCTTAAATCCTTGAAGACCTCTATGGTGTCATCGGGGAAGAGGCTGGCCAGCAGGCTGGTTATGGTCTCGCTCTGCCCCTGGCCTATCTCCAGCAGCATCGAGCCGCCGTCGGCAAGTTTGCTCTGGGCCTGGCGGCAGAGCCTGGCTATTATTTCCGTTCCCTCGGCGCCGCCGTCGAGGGCAATCAATGGCTCAAAATTCGTCGGGGCTAGCTCCGATGGCCGGACATAGGGCAGGTTGGCGACTATAATGTCGACCGTCTCCGGCAGGGGCTCAAGCATATCGCCCTCTATCAAATGGACTCTACCGGCCAAGCTGTGCCGCTGACAATTTATGCTGGCCACCTCAAGGGCGGCGGCGGAGATATCGGTGGCGTAGATTCTGGCTCCCGGTAACTCAAGAGCCAGGCTTACGGCGATAGCGCCGCAGCCGGTGCCGATATCGGCTATATTAGAGATAGGCTGGTTCTGCGCCAGCTTTAGAGCTGTTTCCACCAGCAACTCGCTTTCGGGGCGGGGGATGAGGGTGTGGGGGTTGACATAAAATTTCAGCCCGTAGAACTCGCGGTGGCCGGTTATATAGGCGGCAGGCTCGCCGCTTAAGCGGCGCTCGACTAATGCCCGGAAGGCTTTTTCGTCTCCGGGGCTTAGTTCTGCTTCGAGGTCAAGGTATAGTTGGGTGCGATTTATCTTTAAGACGTGCCTCAGCAGTAACTCAGCCTCCAGGGAGGCGTCTTCGATGTCGTTTTGGGCCAGTATAGCCCGGCTACGGCTGAGGGCTTCGGCGAGCTTCACGCCAGTTGCCTCTCCAGCTGTTTTGCCTGCTCGCTGGTGGTCAGGGCGTCGATAAGCTCATCGAGTTCGCCGTCCATAATTCGGGGCAGGTTGCGCAGGTTTTTGCCCAGGCGGTGGTCGGAGAGACGGTCCTGGGGGAAATTATAGGTCCTTATCTTTTCGGCGCGGTCGCCCGTGCCCACCTGGGAACGGCGCTGCTGGCTGAGTGCCTGTTCCTGTTTGGTGCGCTCTATATCCAGGAGGCGGGCGCGGAGCACCGACATCGCCTTGGTGCGGTTTCTTAGCTGGGAGCGTTCGTCCTGGCAGGTGCTGACCATGCCGGTGGGGAGGTGGGTGATGCGCACGGCGGTGGCCACCTTGTTTACGTTCTGCCCCCCGGCCCCGCCGCTGTGGTAAATGTCGATTCTAAGGTCGTCGGGGTTGACGTCCACCTCGACCTCGTCGGCCTGGGGGAGGACGGCCACCGTCGCCGTCGAGGTGTGGAGCCGTCCCGAGGATTCGGTGACGGGCACCCTTTGCACGCGGTGGACGCCGCGCTCATACTTGAGGCGGCTGAAGGCGCCCTTGCCCCTGACCTCAAAGATTATTTCCTTGAAGCCGCCGATGCCGCTCTCGTTGCTATTGATAACATCCACATCCCAGCCTTTGACTAGGGCGTAGCGGGAGTACATGCGGAAGAGGTTGGCAGCAAACAGTCCGGCTTCGTCGCCGCCAGCGCCCGCCCGTATTTCCATTATAATGTCGCGGTCGGCGTTGGCATCCTTGGGCAGCAGGGCGAGCTTCAATTCTTGCAGAAGGCTTTCCTGCTGGGGTTCGAGTTTTTCTATCTCCTGCCGGGCCATGGCGGCCATGTCTTCGTCGAGCTTGCCGTCGAGCATTGTCCTGGTTTCTTCCAACTGCTTGGCGGTCGCCTTGTATTTTCGGTAGGTGACGACTACATCCTCAATGCCCGCGCGTTCCTGAGCCAGCGCCTGCACCTTTTTCAGGTCGGTGGCAATTTCGGGCTTAGAGATTTGCTTATTTAGCTCTTCGTAGTGCTTTTCTATTTTTTTCAGTCTGTCCCACATGACGAGTCTCCGCTGAAAATTATAGCACAGGGGTAGTGGGTGCTCAAAATGGGGGGGATACCTCCCCCCTTGTTTAGCGGAGGTATTATCTTCCCGCCCAATACCCACCCTACAGAGGTGTAACCTCTATATACTTCTCTTCCCCACTCAGTTTCCCCCTTTAGTAAAGGGGGATTAAGGGGGATTTCCTCTCGCTTACTGGGGTGTTTAAGAGGGGTGAATACGGGGCCCCCGCAAAAACAAAGTTTTTGTGGGGTAAAAGCCCCTCTTTGCCTTAAAAGGGTGGTGGGTGGGAAAAGATAAAATCGGGGGTGGGGGGGCTAAATAGTGAATGCCGGGCATCTTGACAGGTGGGTGTCGCAATTGTATTATCTATCTCCCTGGTGACAACATGTCGGTCAGAAATATCTTATATAGAAAGGAGGCGAAAAATGGCAGAGCAGAAAAAGGCACAGTCCAAGACACAGAAGATTCTCGGCTTTATTGGTATGGCCGCCTTCAGCCTCGGCCTTGTGATGGCGATAATCTACGGTGTTATTTCCCGGGACAGCGCTAACGTAATCCTGGCACTGGTCATTCTGGGCATTGTTGTTGGCTTTCTGAACATTACCAGAAGGGAGATGGCTCTCCTTCTCCTCACCGCTGTCGCCCTCATCGTGGTGGGTAAAGCTAGTTTTTCCCCGCTGAATGACCTGGTGGACGGGCTCGGCACCAGTCTTAACGGCATTGTGAGCTATTTAGCTGTCTTCATGGCCCCGGCTGCCGTCGTCACCGCTGTCCGTGCCGTCTGGGCCGTTGCCCGCCCCGGGGACTAGCTGCTAGAAAAAGTATAGCGTCAGGTGTTGGGGGATTACGCTCCGCCCTAATGAGTAGGCGCCATCCCATAACGCCGGTAAAGCTTCGGCAAGTCTATGGTGTGGCGCACCAGATTCTTGGTGTTGCTGCTAGAGGTAGACTCCGGGCGGAAGTCCCTGGGCTTAACTTTCGAACCATCACTCCTTATCCCGTAGCGTCGGTAAAGCCTCGGCAAATCTATGGTGTGGTACACTACATTGACTTTGGTATCATACCGAATCTGCCAGCCTAAGGGGCTGTTAGTCTCCAGGCTGCGGCTACCTTCAAATTGCCAGGGGAGCAGGTATTCTTCGCTCAGGGTATCTACATTGAGCTTGAGCTTTTGGAACAAATGGTGCGCGGTCAATAAAAAGGCAATGCCAAAGGCTGTGGTGAATGGCTCCGGTAGGGCGACCAGTCCAATTCCCAGGTACTTAAGAAGCCTGACACTAGTTCTAGTTTGAATCACGTAGACCCGAAAACCATATCCTGGCCGGCCGTATCCAGTGCCAGTGATTCTCAATAAAAAATAGGCGGATAAAGATAAAATGTATTCTTTTTGCCGGGCGTTGTCAAGTGGTTTTTTAAGAGGGGACTTTGCCCCGCCCCACCTTTGTTAGCGGAGGTTGTTTCGTCCCACCCAATACCCACCCTATAAAGGTTAAACCTCTATAAACTCCTTATTTGTGGGGTGTTTTAAGAGGGGGTTTACCCCCTCTTTTCATTAAAAGGGTGGTGGGTGGGAAAAGATATAAAACGGGGTGGGGGGAATAAGAATAGGTGGCTCCCCGAGTAGGACTCGAACCTACAACCTAGCGGTTAACAGCCGCCCGCTCTACCAATTGAGCTATCGGGGAACAGAGAAGGCGCCCACTATTATTGCCTTTGCCGATTACGGCGTCAAGAGGCGATTAGAGATAGAGGGGTTTTAAGCAGCCGGGGTTTCGCCCGGGTGCAGCTTTTTCCATCTTTCCAGCAGCTGCTCCTTGCTTTCCTTGTGGTCGGGGTCGGGTACGCAGCAATCCACCGGGCAGACCTCAACACAGCGCGAGGACTCGTGAGAGCCGACGCACTCGGTGCACTTATTGGGGTCGATTACATAGATTTCGTCTCCCTCGCTGATAGCCCCGTTGGGGCATTCAGGCTCACAGGCTCCGCAGCTAATGCACTCCTCAGTAATCTTGTATGCCATTTCTTAAACTATCCTCCTGGTCTTGATTGAGTTTTATTTTACCACTAATCCCCGTTCAATGCACCTTTTAACCACCTCCTTAAACGAGCCGTTTTCTAGTTAAGTGGCTCTTCTTTCATCCAGATACGGTACATTTTTTCGCCGGCTTCCTCAAAGCACTTGAAGCCCCTGGAGTCGACCTCTTCCACCTCGACCTCGCCCAGCTCGCGGCACTGCTCCAGCCAGTTCCGGAAGTGGGCACCGCCGCCGAAGTAGACCTTGCGCCACTTATTGCCCCGGGCGTCCATTTTTTCTTTGACCAACTCTTCCTGAGCCAGTCTCTCTCTTTCTGCGGTCTCTTCCGACATCCGTCTCTCACTTAATAGAGTAAGTCCCGGGCGGCGCTTCGTCAAGGGGTGGGTTTCCGCTTAGCCAGGGCTTGCTTGAGGGCTTGGCCGAAGGCGTTCATAATCTCGGAGTCATAGTTTTCAATTTCGCCCCGGTCGCAGAGCCTGGCCAGCTCGGGGTCGAGGGGCAGTTGCCCCAGCAGGGGGGCATTCGACGACCTGGCCATTTCTTCTCCGCGGCTGGGACCGAAGACTTCCATCTTTTTGCCCGTGTCGGGCAGCTTCAGGTAGCTCATGTTCTCCACCACGCCCAGCACGGTCTTATCCATCTTTTGCGCCATGTTGACCGCCTTGCGCACAATCATGGCCGTCAGGTCCTGGGGGGTGAAGACGATGATGACGCCGGAGATGGGGAAGGACTGCATCACGGTGAGGGGAGCGTCGGCGGTGCCGGGGGGCAAATCTATAAGCAGGTAGTCGAGCTTGCCCCAGAGGACGCCCTCCCAGAACTGCTTGATGGTGTTGCTGATTAAAGGGCCGCGCCAGATAACGGCGTCGTCTTCCTGCGGCAGCAACAGGTTGATGGACATTACCTCGATGCCCGACCTCGAGAGCACGGGCAGGATGCCGGTCTCGCTGCCGCTGGGGCGGCCGGCGATGCCGAACATCTTAGGAATGCTGGGGCCGGTGAGGTCGGCGTCCAGTATGCCCACCTCGTAGCCCTGGCGCTGGAGGGCGATGGCGGCTAAGCCCGCCACCAGCGATTTGCCTACCCCGCCCTTGCCGCTCATCACGGCGATGATGTTGCCGATTTTATTGAGCTCGGCGGGCTTGGCCTCGCTGAACTCTATTGTCACCTTCTTTGCCCCGGACAGCTTGCTCACCGCGCCTTTAGCCTTGTCGGTGACCCATTTCTTAGCCTCGTCGTTGAGGGCGGTGGACGACAGCGTGATTTTGACCTCATCGCTGGAAATCGCAATCTGCCTCACCAGGTTGAGACCATTGAGGTCTCGCATAACGACGGGAACCATTACCTTTTCCAGGCTTTCTCTTACTTGCTCTTCAGTAGCCATAAAAAATCTCCCCTCTGTTTAACTTCTTTCGCCGAATATACGGGTGCCGATTCTTACCAGGTTAGCCCCTTCTTCCAGGGCTACCGGGTAGGAGTTGGTCATGCCCATAGATAGGTATTTCATCTCGACATTGGGTATCGCCAGAGCTTTGATGCGCTCGAAAATCTTCCTGGTGGTTATAAAATAGGGGCGGGAGTCTTCGGGGTTGCCGAAGCGGGGGCCCATGGTCATAAGCCCCGTTACTTTGATGTTGGGCAGCCCGGAGATTGCCCTGACCAGTCCTTCGGCTTTTTCGGGCGGTACGCCCGCTTTCTGCGGCTCCTTGCCGCTGTTTATCTCGACCAGCACCGGCATCACCTTGCCGACTAAAGCGCAGCGCTTATCAATCTCTCTAGCCAGCTCAACCGAATCGACGGTCTCTATCATATCAAAAAGCTTTACCGCTTTCTTGACCTTGTTCTTCTGCAAATGGCCGATGAAGTGCCACCTCGCCTTTTTGCCGATAGCGGGGTAGATGGCCTCGGCTTCCTGGATATAGTTTTGCCCGATAATCTCTATGCCCGCTTCCACGGCGGCCAGCACTTCCTCCGCCGTCCTCGTCTTGGCGGCGGCGACTAGCTCCACCCCCTCGGGCAGCTCTTTTAATAGCTTTTGAGTGTTTTCCCTGATTCCCATTAATACCTCGTCCCGCGTTAGCTGGCGGCGCCTCGCCGCAAAGTGAGTGAGGCTAATACCATCAGACCCGCGGCATAGCCAGCCAGGACGCCGATTTCCTTGCCGATATCGAGCAGGCCCTGTCCCTGGAGCATTAAAGCCCGGATGCCATCCACGCCGTAGGTAAGGGGCAGGAACTTGGCTATCCACTGCAGGTATTCCGGCATCTGGCTTACGGGCCAGAGCAGCCCGCAGAGGAATATCTGGGGCAGTATAATCAGGGGGATGAACTGCACCATCTGGAACTCGTTGCGGGCGAATACGGAGATGAAAATCCCCAGACAAACAGCCAGAATACCGATAATAATCTCGAAGACGATAATCTGCCAAAGCTCGCCGTTGAAGCTGACATTGAGCACATATATCAGATAGAAGAACAGAATCATGGTCTGGAGTACGGCGAAGAGCAGGAAACCGAGCAGATAACCCCCCACTATATCCAGCTTGGAGACCGGTGAAGCCATCAGCCGTTCCAGCGTCCCCTGGGAGCGCTCCCTTAAGAAACTGATGCCGGTGAGCAGGAAGCCGAAGAAGAGTATTAACACCGCCAGCACAGCGGGGGCGATGTAGTCCAGCGTTTGCTTTTCGGGGATACTGACGCCGACGATGCTGGCTATCACCAGCGGGACGGCTACCAGCAGCACCATAGTGCGGCGGTCGCGTATCAGCTGTAGTATCACCCTGCCGGCGATGGTAAGCGTCTGGTTAAACACTTTTATCCTCGCGGTGAATAAAATGTAAAAAGGCGTCCTCCAGGTTGGCGTCCGCTTTGCCGGTGGCTTTTCTTAGTTCAGTCGGCGTACCCTGGGCGATGACCACGCCGTCGCGCATAAAAGCCAGGCGGTCGCAGTGGGCGGCGTCGTCCATGGTGTGGCTGGAAACGATAAGGGTGGTGCCCTGCCGGGTGAGGTCGGCGAAGTGCTCCCAGAAGGTAACCCTGAGCTCGGGGTCGAGCCCGACGGTGGGCTCGTCGAGGAAGAGCAGGGGTGGGTTGTGGACGATGGCGCAGGCCAGGCTGACCCTCTGCTTCATGCCGCCGCTGAGCTTTGTCACCGAGTCCTTGCGGCGCGACCAGAGGTCAACCAGCTTTATTGCCTCTTCGACGCGTTCGTTGCGCTGGCGCTTATCGTTCATCCGGTAGACGCGGGCGAAGAAGTTAACGTTCTGGATAATCGACAGCTCGGTGTAGAGCGAGGGCAACTGGGGCATGTAGCCGATAAGGTGGGCGGTCTGGCGGGAGGGGGTCTGACCCAGTATCCTCAGGCTGCCCGACTTGGGCTCTAAGAGCCCGACCAGCAGCCGAATGAGGGTGGTCTTGCCAGCGCCGTTGGGGCCGAGTAAGCCGAAGCTGATACCCGCCGGAATCTCCAGCGTTAGCCCGTCGACTGCCTTGATATTTTTGTAATTGAACGAGGCTTTATCTACCTCGACCGCCGCTTGGGCCGCTTGCCTCTTCATGTCTGTCAGCTTTAAGAATATAGTTCTGCGCCCGATTAGTCAAGCGGAGTTAAACAATGAGAGTGGCTGCCGAGCCAGGATTCGAACCTGGGCTAAGGGATCCAAAGTCCCCGGTGCTACCACTACACCACTCGGCATCCTAAATGGTGCCGAAGGTCGGGTTCGAACCGACACGGGGGTTGCCCCCCAACAGTTTTTGAGACTGTCGCGTCTGCCTATTCCGCCACTTCGGCTCCTAGAGTCCTTAAACACGCTCCAGGTTGCCGTATTTTACTGCATAACAGGGTAGGGCGCAAGCTGGGTGTGCCTGTAAACGCGCTTGGTGAGAGGGAGAAATAAGCGGAAGACGAGATTCGAACCTTGGGAGGGGTGGAGGGTAAAGGCGGTAAAGGTCGCAAATCTCGGAGGGGTGGAATGGAGCGGAAGACGAGATTCGAACTCGCGACCCTCTCCTTGGCAAGGAGATGCTCTACCGCTGAGCCACTTCCGCATAAATACCCACGAAAATCGGCGATTTTTGCGGGGCCATTTTTTAATGTGGTGCCGAGGCCCAGAATTGAACTGGGGACACGCGGATTTTCAGTCCGCTGCTCTACCGACTGAGCTACCTCGGCGGGAAAGTTGTCGGGGTTATTTTAGCTATGAATAAGCTGGTTGTCAATCAACCTCACCCCATATGGTATACTAGCTTGCTATGCGGCGCAAGGTTTTCGGGCTTAACCCTAACATCTTCTTTCTGGGCATAGTCAGCCTGCTGACCGATATCTCCAGCGAGATGATTTTCACCCTTGTCCCCCTCTTTTTGTTCAATGTGCTGAGGGCGGGCACGCCCATTATCGGTCTTATCGGCGGGCTGTCGGAAAGCGCCGACGCCATCTTCAGGATTTTCAGCGGCTGGTTCAGCGATAGGGTGGGCAGGCGCAAACCTCTGGCGGTATTGGGCTACAGTATTTCTACCCTGGTCAAGCCCTTTATGTATCTGGCATCGAGCTGGGGCGGCGTGCTGGCCATCAGATTCGGCGACAGGGTGGGAAAGGGCATCCGCACCTCCCCCCGCGATGCTCTGGTGGCTGACTCGGTCTCGGCTAAGGAGAGGGGGAAGGGCTTTGGCTTGCACCGGGCGATGGATACCTTCGGCGCCGTCCTGGGGCTGGCTATTGCCGCTATCATTATCTATCTGGCTCAGGGCGGAGGGTTTGAGCTTAACTTAAAGACCTACCAGTGGCTGGTGTTGGTGGGGGTGGTGCCGGCAGTGCTGGCGGTAGTTGTGCTGCTGCTTTTTGTTCGAGAGAGGAAGAAATCAGCTTCGGCTGGTATCGGCTCATGGGTGGGCTTCAAGAAGGCGGGGAGTTTTGATACCCGTTTTAAGCTATTTCTGGTAATTATGGCGGTATTTACCCTGGGCAACTCCAGCGACTTCTTCGTCATCCTGCGGGCGCAGAACCTGGGTTCATCGGTTATCTATGTGGTGTTGATGCTGGTGGTGTTTAATATCGCTTACGCCGTTACCGCTCTGCCCGCGGGGGTGCTTTCGGACCGGCTGGGGAGGCGGCGGGTTATCATCCTGGGCTGGTTTATCTATGCTCTGGTCTATGTGGGGTTTGCCCTGGCATCGGAGCTATGGCAGGTCTGGCTGCTCTTTGTCGGCTACGGGCTCTACTATGGGGTGGTGGAGGGAGTGGCGCGAGCCTTTGTCGCCGATCTGGTCCCCGAGGAGAAGAGGGGCACCGCCTACGGACTTTATCACGGGGTGGTTGGTCTTACCCTCCTCCCCGCTAGCCTGATTGCCGGCTGGCTGTGGCAGGCAGTCAGTCCCGCCGCTCCCTTCTACTTCGGCGCCGGTCTGGCCTTTATCGCTATGCTGGGGATTATGGCGCTGGTCAGGGAGTAGGGCTTTGGGGTATTGACAAAGACGCTCGTTGCCCGTAATGTCATATTAGGGGGTGGCTTATGAAGAGGTCGGTTCTAAAGTGGGAGCTTATCGGCATCGGGGTCATCTTTATCGTGGGGGCGATGTTCCACTTCCTCTTCGAGTGGGCGGGCGGCTGGTCGCCCGTGGGCGTCATCGCCGCCGTCAACGAGAGTGTCTGGGAGCACTTCAAGATAGCCTTCTGGCCGGCCCTGTTTTACGCCATCATCGAGTACCCCTTCCTGAAGCGCTACAGCAATAATTTCTTTATCGCTAAAGCCATCGGTATCTACGTTATGCCCGTGGCCATCGCCGCTATCTTCTATGCCTATACGGCTATCTTCGGCGAGGAGATTCTGGCCGTCGATATCTCGATTTTCTTCGTCGCCGTCGCTCTGGGGCAGCTCGCCAGCTACAAGATATTGACCCTGAAACAGTGGCCGAGGTGGATGGGTGGGATGGGGGTGATAATGGTAATCCTGCTGGCGGCGGCTTTCGGCGTTTTTACCTTTTATCCGCCCGAGCTCGGTATCTTCCGTGACGCGGTGAGCGGCGGGTACGGGATTATTCCGTAGGGGTGGGGGCATTGACAAAATCTTGCCAGATGGCTAGAATTAAGCCCCAATCGGTGACAACCTTAAAAAATTATGTGGGGGAGCTGACGGGATGAAACGAGGGCGCTGGGACTGCCGGAGACTATGGCGGTAGCTGGTGCCCTTTTTGATTTGGCAATAAACGGAGGAAGTAGAGTATGAATAATCCGGAAAAAGTGCAACGCATCACCATCGACGAGAGATTAGCCGAAGACCTTATCCGCATCCTCGTCGCCGACCTGAAGGCCGGTCATAAGGCGATTGAGGACGACTCCGAATGCTGGGGGGAGGAGGTGGAATTCCTGGTGCGCCCGGAAGACTACCGAAAGAAGATGGGCATACCGCAGGCTGCCAAAAAATGGTCCTGGGATAGCCTAACCGAGGGGCAGGTTTTCCTGAGCGGGGAATTTCAGGAAAGCCTGACACGGAAAAGCCTGACAGGGGAAGTAGAGGCTAAGTTCGCGTTGGATTGGAAACCAAAAAGAGGCTTTCAGGATATCGACGAGTTAAGCAAAGCGCGCGTCAAGGAGAAGTACCTGGCGGCCCTGGAGAGGAGGAGCTGAGATGGCCAAACCAATTGCAGCCGATGATTTAGTCGTCCATTTCCTGAACGTAGGTTTCGGCGACAACATCGTGGTGGAGCTTCCCGCCAATAGCGATGGCAAAAGGAGTTACGGGCTCGTTGACTGCAGGAGCGGCGCCAAGACGCTGGATTACCTGGGGAAGCTGATGCACGGTGAGCCGGCCCGGCTTGCCTTCGTTTGCGCCACCCACCCCCACTACGACCATATCAGTGGCATACCCGCTGTTATCAACAGCCAGTATTATCCTCGCGAGTTCTGGGAGAGCGGCTTCCGCCACAATTCGCAGACCTATATCCGCATCCTGGAGGGCGTTATCGACAAGGATATCAGAATGGTGAGGGTTTCCTCGGGGATGGAGTGGTATTTCAGCCAGGTGCGGATAACCGCCCTGTCGCCTTCGGTTACGCTGCGGAACCGCTTCGCCACCTACGGCGTCGATATGAACAACGCTTCCGTCGTGCTCAGGCTTGAGAATAACAAGGAGAACGTCATTACCATGCAGTCCCGGGAGTACGAGGGCAATCGCAGTTATGAAGCCGAGAGGGAGGCGGGGCGTGCCGTGGTCATCCTGACTGGCGACGCCGAGTTCGACAGCTGGTCTCACGTGTGCCAGGAATTCCCCAAGGTGGAGAGGAGCAGCAGCCAGAATCCGCTGGTGACGAAGATGGTCAACTATCTTTCCAGCGCCGTGGTCAAGGTGGCTCATCACGGCAGCATGCACAGCACGCCGCTGGATGTGTATGAGAAAATAGGCCCGCGCCTGGCCGTTATCTCGACGAAACAGGAGGAGAGCAGCAAGACGCTGAAGAATAGCCCCCTGGCTAAGATTGAGCGAGAGCTCTTTCCCCACCGGTCGGCGGTTATGGCCCTGGAGGAATGCGACGCCGAGGTGATGACCACCGACGGCAGCTACGAGGGGCAGACCCTGGCTGACGGCACTAAGAAGAACGCCGCCAACGCGCACGAGGGCACTATCGTGGTCGTCATCCCGCCTGGGGGCGGCATGCGATATGTGAAAATGGACGACCGCGCCGAACAGATGGCGACCCCGCCGAGTGAGGTGTGAGGACTACCCCACCACCAGATTGTCAATAAGGCGGGTCTTGCCGAACCTCACCGCCATCGAGACCAGCGCCGGTGGTTTAAGCTCGTCCAGTTCGTCAAGAGTCTCAGCGTCGGCGATGGAGATGTATTCGATTTCGGCCAGGGGCTGCTGCCCAATGAGAGCGGTCATTTGCTTGAGGATGGCTTTGGCGTCCCTCTCGCCCTCGCCATAGAGCTTTTGCGCCAGTGTTAAAGCCTGATACAAAACGACAGCCTGCTTTCTTTCCTCAGTATTAAGATAGGTGTTGCGGCTGCTCATAGCCAGGCCGTCGGGCTCGCGCACGGTGGGCACGGCGACGACTTCAATGCCCATATCGAGGTCGGCGGTCATCTTTTGAATAACCACCAGCTGCTGAGCGTCCTTCTGGCCGAAGTAGGCTTTGTCGGGGCGGACGATGTTAAAGAGCTTGGCGACGACGGTGGCTACACCTCTGAAGTGGCCGGGGCGGGCGGCGCCTTCCAGCTTTTCGGTAATCTTGCCCACCTCCACCCAGCTATCGAAGCCGGGGGGATAGATCTCTTCCGCCGAGGGCATAAAGACAATATCGGTTCCTTCTTTCTCCAGTAGCGCCAGGTCGCGCTCGGGGTCGCGGGGATACTGGGCGAAGTCTTCTTTGGGGCCGAACTGGGTGGGGTTAACGAAGATGCTGACCGCCACCGAGGGGTTTTCCTCCCTTGCCCGCCTGACCAAAACCAGGTGGCCTTCGTGGAGATAGCCCATGGTGGGGACAAAGCCCAGCGGCGCTGTTAGCTGCGGCCTTAATCTATTGAAATCGGCGATGTTTTTAACGATTTTCATGGATTATTTTTTCCTCTGACGCCTGTATTATACCATAGCTCAGGTTGACATTAGCCTGCCTGTTGCATCATAATTTGTATATATGTTTGGTGAGCTTTTTCTGGTCGTATTGGTGATTGGCGGGGCCTATCTGCTCGGCTCGATTCCCTCCGCCTACCTCGTCGTGCGCTGGCTGAAGGGAATAGATTTAAGAGAGGCCGGAGACGGCCGACTGGGGGCGACATCCGCCTACCGCCGCGCGGGTTTCCTGGGGGGCTTTATCGTAGCCGTTGTAGATGTAGGCAAGGGGGTGGTGGTGGTGCTGATGGCCAAAATGCTGGGGTTGCCCCTGGGGGTGGTGCTTGTTGCCGGGCTGGCGGCGGTAGTGGGACACAACTGGTCAATCTTCCTCCACTTCAAGGGGGGGAAGGGGGCGCTCACTACCTACGGGGTGCTGGTTTCGCTGATGTTCTGGCAGTTTTTCGCCGCCCTGGCCGTAGCTGGCGTAGTCGTTGTCATCACCAACAAAACCGGGTTTTCCACGGGCGTTCTGTTTTGTTTCTTGGCCTTCTTCAATCTGTTTACCGGCAGCCTGATAGTGCTGGTCATTACGCCCATCCTTATCTCGGTGCCTATGGTCTTGAAGCACATCTCCATGCAAAAGGCGGACGTTGCGGTAATGGCCGGCGTTGAGCATCAGCGCGAAGAGGGATAAAGAGCCCCCACCTTATCTAACGTACGTTTTTCTGACCCACCCTACCCACCCTTAGAGGGGATTCTCCCTCTAGAATTCCTTCTGTGGGACGGCCTCCCAACTCCACCCTGTTAGCAGAAGTCCTGCTTTTTAGGGGTCTTAAAGGGGGCGAAGCCCCCTCTTTTCCTTAAAAGGGTGGAGGGTGGGAATAGATAAAATCGGGGTGGGGTTACGCCCTATCCCACCCAGGAGAGTTCATGCTGGGGGGCGAGGTTATAGATGATAAAGCCGAAGGGCTTTTCGATTTTCTTGACTACTGGCGGCCAGTGGGGTAGTCCTCTGGGTATGGTGATAACGGTGGGTAGGTTAAAGGTGAGCTTTTCTCCTTCCTTGCCCAGCGCTATCTCGATTTCCGCCCCCAGGTAGTCCAGCTTCTTGGGGTGGGTGCCTATGAAAATCATGAGCTTGTCGTAGGGGTGGGTATGAGCGCCTTTCCCCGGGTACCAGGGGCCGGTCTCGGTGCATAAGCCCGCCGCCATATGTAGGTTGAAGCCTTCGAGCTGGTCGCCCGTCATCCAGGTCAGCTCGGTGTTCTTTGGGTCTTTATGGACTTTTAGCGGTTTGATTAAATGGCTGTATTTCTTGCCGTCGGTGGGCTTGGGCTTGGAGTCGGTGGGCCACCATTCCACGCTCTCATCAGGGCCGAGAATGATGTGGCCGTGAGCGAAGGAATTATCGATGCGGGTGGTGTAGAGGGGGCAGTGGGGCAGCCCTTTGGGCAGCAGCACCAGGCAGGGCTTGTTAATTACGTGCTTTTCCTGCTCGGCGCCGAGCGCTATCTCGAATTCGGCGCCCAGGTAATCGAGCCGGTCGGGGTCGTGGCCGAAGAAGATGAGGCTTTCATCGTAGGCGGGGTGGACGTGGGGGCCCGCCCAGGGGTGCCAGAGGCCGGTTTCTTCGTAACGGCCCATGGCGAAGTTGACGGGGAAGTTTTCCAGGTCTTTGCCGTAAATCCAGATGAGTTCGCGGGCGTTGGCGCCCTTGGGTTCGCCTTTGTTGACGGGCATCGTTTTGACTAAATGCCCGTATTTGCTTTCAGCCATGATAAAACCCCCTGAGTTTTAGTCTACTGGTAGTGTAAGGCTAAGGGGTGTTTTTGGCAAGTTTTTTAAGTCCCACCCCAGGTTGTTTTTCCCACACCAGCCCACCCACAAACGTCTTTCAAAGGGGGCTTCGCCCCCTTAAAAACCCCCAAAATACGTGGAGTTAACGTTACTTCTAGGTTTCAAACCCTATGGGGTATTTAAGAGGGTGGTGGGTGGGAAAAGATATAAAACGGGGTGAGGTTTGGGGGGTATAAGTGAGTTAAGGTTCGGTTAAGTTAGCTCGGCGAGCAGTTTTTCGTCCATTGAGTGGCTGTGCTTCTCAGTGGGGAACTTGCCCGTCTTGACCTCGTCGCGGTAGGAGCTAACCGCCTTAGAGATAATGTCGGTGAGCTTGGCGTACTGTTTGGCGTGCCCGGGAACGAAGTCGGCGAAAGAGCCTAAAATATCGTTAATAACCTGCACCTGGCCGTCGCAGTCGGGTCCGGCGCCGATGCCGATGGTGGGGATACCTATTTTAGCGGTGATGAGCTTGGCCAGGGGGGCGGGCACTGTCTCCAGAACTACGGCGAAGGCTCCGGCTTGCTCAAGGACGCGGGCGTCTTCTAGCATCTTAGCGGCGGCTTCGGGGGTCTTGCCCTGGAGCTTAAAACCGCCGAACTGGTGGATGGACTGGGGGGTAAGCCCGATGTGCCCCATGACGGGGATGCCGCACTCTACGATGCGCTTTACCTTTTCCGCCACTGTTACGCCGCCCTCGAGCTTAACTGCCTGGGCGCCGCCTTCCTGAATAAAGCTGGCGGCGTTATAGAGGGCGTCTTCGACGCTGACATGGTAGGTCATGAAGGGCATATCGCCGATGACCATCGCCTTTTTGGTGCCCCTGACCACCGCTTTGGTGTGGTGGAGCATCTCTTCCATGGTCACCGGGATGGTCGATTCGTAGCCGAGGACAACCATGCCCAGGCTGTCGCCGACCAGAATCAGCGGTATTTCCGCCTCGTCGACGAGTTTGGCGGTGGCGTAGTCGTAAGCAGTGAGCATGGTGATTTTCTCACCCTTTTGCTTCATTTCTTTTATCTGGTTGATGGTTATGCGCATTGCTTGCCCTCCTCAAAGGGTCTCTATATCTCCACCACCCCTCCCAGGTCTTATGTCCCACCCAAACCCACCCTATAAGGGTGGTACCCCTTTTATATCCTCCTGTGGGGCTATGCTTCCCAACCCCACTCTGTTAACGTACGTTTTTCTATCCCAACCCAGCCCGCCCTAATGAGTAAACTCCTTAACCTGGGGGGCACGCCTCCCGTCCCCCTTTAGATTCCTCAGTCGCTGTGCTCCTTCAGAATGACACGTTGTATTTGGGAAGGGTTAGAAGGGTATGGCGTCGACGATATGCTTGGTCTTGGTGATGACGTTGTTCTCGTTGACATAGACCAGCCGGGGCAGGAAGTTTTTGACATCGGCCTCTTCGACATTGCGGTAGGTGAGGATGATAACGGTGTCGCCTTTGGAGGCCAGTCTGGCCGCCGGCCCCTGGATGCCTATCACGCCGCTGTCGGTGGGGGCTTCAATGGCGTAGGTGGTAAAGCGGGCGCCGTTGTTGGCGTTTAAGACCTGCACCTGTTCGTAGGGGCGAATGTCCGCCTCATCCATGAGCCGTTTGTCGATGGCGATGCTGCCTTCGTATTCGAGGTTGGCTTCGGTGACTGTGGCCCGGTGGATTTTGCTTTTGAGCATTATTCGCATCATAACCCTCCCGTTTATTTAGTGGCTTTTCAGTGCGGTTTGAAGTTCATTAGCTTGAGATTGGTCGATTTTGCCCTTAGCTAGGGCGATGGGGACAGTCTGGAGGCCGAGCTCGCGGTAGGTGGGGAGGAGGTGGGGGGCGGTTTCAGTCAGGGCGTCGAGGTGTTTGTTGATGGTGCCGATGTCGCCGCGAGCGATAGGCCCGGTGAGGCAGTTGGGGATGCCGATGGTTTCGATATTATGCAGCGTTCCGCGGAGCAGGGGGAGCAGTGCCTGGGTGGCCTGGGGTGGGGAAACGTCGAAGGTCTGCCAGAGGTCGCCAGCCAGCTTGACCAGGGTTACCAGGTAGTTGCAGGCGATGACCGCCGAGGCGTGGTAGAGGACTTTATCACTCGCCTTGAGCACTACCCAGTTACCGCCGAGGGCGCTCGCTATCTCCTTGAGTGTGGCCAGCAGGGGCTCTTCAGCTTCCAGGGCGAAGGTCGAGCCGGGCATATTGTCTATGGCTTGCTCGAGGCTGGCGAAGGTCTGGAGGGGGTGGAAGGCGCCGACTTCGGCGCCCGCTTTCTTCGCCGGCTCCAGGCTGGCTACGGAATCGGCCCCGCTGCAGTGGATAACGCTTTGCCCGGGATGCCAGTTGATTTCGGCTACGACCGGGGCGATGGCGTCGTCGGGGGTGGTGATAAAGATAAGCTCGGCGTTATCGGCGGCGGCCTGGTTGTTATCGAATACGCGGCTGCCACCGACTGCCTGCGCCAGCTTTTGCGCCGATGCCGGGGTACGGCTGGATACGGCGACTACTGGGTAGCCGCTCTGGTTGAGCCGCACCGCCAGGGCAGTGCCTACAGTTCCCGCTCCAATAAATCCCAATTTGAGCATTTCAGCTCCACCGTTTAAACTAAAAATACCTTCTCCGACACAAGCCAGAGAAGGCATTCATAAATACGGTATCTATTCCTGCCGTCTCGGTCGTATCCGATCCAAGCGACCTAGATTGTTAAGAGTCTTGGACTAACACGGCTTACCGCCCCTGCGGGTCGATAGCCATTTTTAGTATATGGGCTGGCTGGATTTTTGTCAATAGTACCTTGGGTTTATCCGCCGCCGGGTTTGACCAGAGGGATTTTGGCTTTACACAAGGGGCAGTCATCGGGGGGGTAGGTTACGGCTTGGGCGCGGAGGCAGCTGAAGAGAGGCACGCCGAAGTCCATCTCCTGGATGGAGCGGTCGACCAGGACGCCGATGCCTACGATTTCTCCGCCCAGCTTTTTTGCCGCCGCTATCGTCTGGCGGAGGGAGCCGCCCGTGGTGAAGATATCGTCCACGATTAGAACCCGCTCGCCGCGCTCGATGTTAAAGCCGCGCTTGAAAGCCCGCTCTTTGTCGCCCGTCTTTTCGGCGAAGATACCCCTGACCCCCAGCTGGCGGGCGGTCTCGAAAGCCAGGATGATGCCGCCGGTGGTGGGGGCGGCGACGACATCGATCTTTTGCTCGCGGAAGCGGTCGACAATCATTCGGCAGAGCTGCTCGGTGTGGGGTGGGGACTGCAGGACTTTGAACTTCTCCCAGTAGACGGGGGAGTGCAGGCCCGAGGTGAGCAGGAAGTGGCCTTTGAGTATCGCCCCCGCTTTTTCAAAGATTTCTTCGGTGTTTATTTGGCTCACCCTGTCCCCCTTATTAGCGTAGGTCAGGTCGTCCCACCCTGCCCACCCTTAGAGGGGATTCTCCCTCTAGAAATCCTTCTGGGGGTGGGCCTCCCGACCCCCTAGATTCTCCTTATATCCTTTGAGTGCGCTTGTTTATTCGGTGGCGACTTCCAGCTGTTCCGCCAGCGGGTAGTTGTTGGCTCCTCCCCATTCGCTTGTCGGCCAGTAGGAAAACCAGGCTTTGCCGATTATGTCCTCGCGGGATATCGTCCAGCCGCTATGGGAATCATTGGCGTAATTGCGGTTATCGCCGAGGACGAAGTACTCGTCATCGCCGAGCTCTGTCGGGGGGAAGGTGTAGGTGGGGGCTTCCTTTATGTAGGGTTCTTCCAGGGCGGTGCCGTCGATATATACCGCGCCGTCTTTTACCTCTACCGTATCACCGGGCAGCCCGATGAGGCGCTTGATATAGACCTCTTCGGTTTCAAAAGGCGGCTCCAGTATTATCACGTCGCCCCTTTCCGGTTCGTGGAACCAGTAGGTCGCCTTGCTTACCAGTAGCCATTCGCCTTCCATATAGTTGGGCTCCATGCAGGTCTCTATTACCTTGTAAGCCTGGACGGTTGCCCTTAGGGTGAAGAAAATGGCCAGGGCTATTACCAGCGTTATCAGGACGTCGCGGAGAATCGTTTTCATTTATATATTTCTCTTATCCTCTCTAGCTGGTTTTAATTATACCTTATCTGGCGGTATTCGTGCTAGGGGAGGTTTTCTTTGCCTCCCCACCTCACCTTGTTTAGCGTAGGTATTATTGTCCCGACCCAGCCCGCCCTAATGAGTTAAACTCCTTAACCTGGGGGCGCGTTACTCCCCACCCGCCCTACAGGGGTTAGACCCCTGTTAGCCCCTTATTTTTGGGGGTTTTAAAGGGGGCAAAGCCCCCTTTTGAGAGACGTTTGTGGGTGGGTTGGTGTGGGAATGAAGACAGGGGTGTGGGAAGAAAGCCCCCCCAAAGTTGCACTTTTTTTGAGGTAGGTGCTAGAATGGCGGTGCTATGGACTATATGGAGCAGGCGCTCTCTCTGGCGAAGCTGGCTCTGGGGCAGGCCAGCCCCAACCCCGCGGTGGGGGCGGTGGTGGTTAAGGGGGGTGAGGTTGTCGGGCAGGGCTATACCCAGCCGCCCGGCTCCCACCACGCCGAGGTCCTGGCCTTGAAGCAGGCGGGTGGGGAGGCGGAGGGGGGCGTAATGTACGTCACCCTGGAGCCCTGTGCCCACCAGGGGCGGACGCCGCCCTGCACCGGGGCAATTATCTCCGCCGGCGTCAGCGAGGTGCACATGGCCATGCTCGACCCCAATCCAGTGGTTTCGGGGCGAGGGCAGGCAGAGCTGAAGAAGGCGGGGATTAAGACGGCTCTGGGCGAGCACGAAGAGGAAGCCAGGGATGTCAACGAGGCTTACATCAAGTTCATCACCACGGGCCTGCCCTTCGTTACCGTCAAGTTCGCCGTGAGCCTGGACGGTAAAATAGCCACCAAGAGCGGCGATTCCCGCTGGATTAGCGGGCCTGAATCCAGAAAATACGTCCACTGTTTGCGCTACACCAGCGACGCTATTATGGCTGGGGTGAATACGCTGCTGGCCGATAACCCCCACCTCACCACCCGCTGCTCGGGGGGGAAGGGGGGCGTGGCCCGAAAGCAGCCGCTGCGGGTGATTGTGGACGGTCATGGGCGCACGCCGTTGGACTCTAAGGTATTCAACGAGCCGGGGGAAACGCTGCTGGCGCTGAGCCAAAAGCTCAGCCCGGAGGAGCGGGCGGCTTTTACCAAAGCCGGCGCTGAGGTGCTGGAACCGTCTACCCCCGACGAGGTGGTTGACCTGGAGAAGTTACTCAGAGTGCTGGGCGAAAGGGAAATCACCAGCGTCATGGTGGAGGGGGGTGGCATTCTGCTCGGCTCCCTCTTCGACCGGGGGCTGGTGGATAAGGTTGTCGCCTTTATCGCCCCCATTATCATCGGTGGGGCGGGGGCAAGGACGGCCGTGGTCGGCGACGGGGTAAGTAAGGTCGCCGAGTCGTTCCACCTGGAGAGAGTAAAGGTGGGGAGGCTGGGGGACGACATCATGGTCAGCGGCTACGTCGCCAAATAAAGGGGAACGAAGATGTTTACCGGAATCGTAGAAGAAGTGGGCAAAGTTGTCTCGGCTTCGGCGGGAAGCCTGACTGTAGCCGCCGACGGCGTTCTCCAGGATATGCAAAAGGGCGCCAGCATGGCGGTCAACGGCGTCTGCCTGACCATAACCGCTTTTGACAGCAAATCCTTCTCCGTCGACGTCATGCCGGAGACGCTGGATAAGACCAACCTGGGGCTTTTGCGTCCCGGAGACGGAGTTAATTTAGAACGACCTCTGGCCGCCAACGGGCGGTTGGGGGGACATTTTGTGCAGGGGCATATCGACGACAGGGCCCGCATAAGCGCGGTCAGCCGCAGCGGCGAAGCCCTATTGCTCAGGTTCGATACGCCGACCCGCCTCATGCCCTATATCGTGGAGAAGGGCTTTATCGCCGTCGACGGCGTCAGCCTGACCGTTGTTGCCCGGGATGATAACTCGTTCCAGGTGTCGATAGTCGGCTATACGCGCCAGAACACCACCCTGGGGAACAGGGGGGTGGGGGATGCGGTCAACCTGGAGGTGGACATTATCGCTAAATATGTGGAACAATTAAATAAGCCGCATAGCGGCGGCATAACCATTGACTTTTTACAGGAACACGGGTTTCTGGTAGGTTAAGAGGGGGGAATATGGGATTATCGAGTATTGAAGAAGCGGTCGAGGATATAAAAGCAGGCAGGTTCGTTATCATCGTCGATGACGAGGACCGCGAGAACGAGGGCGACCTGGCGCTGGCGGCGGAAAAGGTCAGCCCCCAGGCGATTAACTTTATGGCTAAGCACGGTCGGGGCTTGATTTGCCTGCCGGTGGTCGGCGAGAGGCTGGACAAATTACAGCTGCCCCTGATGGTTGACGAGAACACCTGCAAGTTCGGCACTGCCTTTACCGTGTCGGTGGACGCCAAGCAGGGCACCACCACCGGTATCTCGGCGGCGGACCGGGCGCAGACCGTCAAAACCGTTATCGACCCCGCCACCCAGCCTGACGATTTAGTCCGGCCGGGGCACATCTTCCCGTTGCGGGCGAGAGAAGGTGGGGTGCTGGTGCGGGCGGGGCAGACGGAGGCTATCGTTGATTTGGCCAAGTTAGCCGACCTCTATCCCGCGGGGGTTATCTGCGAGATTATGAACGAGGATGGCACCATGGCGCGGTTGCCCCAGCTCGAGGAGATTGCCGACAAGTTCGAAATCAAGATAATATCGGTAGCCGACCTTATCGCCTACCGCCGCCGCCACGAAAAGCTGGTGCACCGGGTGGCCGAGGCCAAACTGCCCACCAAGTACGGCGAGTTTACCGCTATCGCCTACCGCAGCGACATCGACCCCGACGAACACCTGGCGCTGGTGATGGGAGATTTAAAAACCGATGAGCCGGTCCTGGTGCGGGTGCACAGCGAGTGCCTCACCGGCGATGTCTTCGGCAGCCTGCGCTGCGATTGCGGCGACCAGATTGGGCTGGCTATGGAGAACATCGCCAAGGAGGGGAGGGGCGTCTTCCTTTATATGCGGCAGGAGGGGCGGGGCATCGGCTTCCATAATAAGATTCGGGCTTACGCCCTTCAGGACGAGGGGCTGGATACGGTGGAGGCTAACCTTTCCTTAGGTTTCCCTTCCGACCTGCGCGACTACGGTATCGGTGCCCAGATTTTAGCCGACCTAGATTTGCGCGAAATCAGGCTTTTGACTAACAACCCGAAGAAGGTTATCGGGCTGGAGGGCTACGGGCTCAAAGTGGTGGAGAAAGTGCCGATTATTATTACCCCCAACCCCTATAACCGCAACTACCTGGTGACCAAGCAGAAGAAGATGGGTCACCGTTTAGAGATACCGGATATCGCCGATAATTAATATAATAAGGAGAAAGCAATGAGCAAGCCTATAGAAGGAATGCTGGTGGGGAAGGGGCTGAAGTTCGGGCTGGTCGTTTCCCGTTTCAACGAGTTTTTTACCCAGAAGCTGCTCGACGGGGCGCAGGACGCCCTGCTTCGCCACGGCGTAGCCCAAGCGGATATCGACGTCGCCTGGGTGCCGGGCTCGTTCGAAATCCCCCTCATCGCCAAGAAATTGGCCCAGACCAAGCGCTATGACGCTGTTATCTGCCTGGGGGCGGTGGTGCGGGGGGATACGCCTCACTTCGACTATATATCCGCCGAGGTGACCAAGGGGATTGCCATGGTGGGGTTGGAGATGGGGTTGCCGGTTATCTACGGCATGGTTACCGCCGATACCCTGGAACAGGCTATCGGGCGGGCCGGAACCAAAGAGGGGAACCAGGGCTTTAAAGCCGCGGTCAGCGCTATCGAGATGGCTAACCTTATGAAGGGTATAGCCTAGCCGCTTAAAAGGATGTAGCCACGGTCAACTTGGACGGTTCGGTTAATAGGGGTTCAATCCTGGTTTCAAGCTCCAAACGCTTGGGGTCGCCCTTCCAGGACTGCCAGTCGAGGTCGCTCTGCCAGGTGCTGAGGGCGAAGATGGTGGACTTGTCCTCCTGGCTCTGGAGCAGTTCGCCGGAGACATAGCCCGGCTGCTCGATTAGCTCGGTGCGCAGGTTGTTTAAAAGTTCGATGAGGTAGCCTTCTTGCCCCTTTTTTACGTGCCGTTCTATCAGTATCTTTAGTGCCATATTTTTTACTTTCTAGACTCTTTGAGATTGGCTTCAGTCGGTAACCTTATAGACGGTGTCACCCCGCCTTACCCGGTCGTCGACCTTGATGCCAACGGAGTCTCCGCGCTTGGCCTCGCTAACGTTGGCGTTGTTAATCTGCATCGAGTCGACCAGCATTTCCATATCGGTAGTGTGGCCCTTGATATGGATTTTGTCGCCGATTTTGAGGTTGCCGCTCATCTCAATGCCAGCTACCACCGGCCGAGCGAAGAAGTCGCTTACCTTACCGATTTCTTTCTCGGGCATTGGCTCCCTCCTTCACACTTTATTATTCCCTAGTATAGGACGATGTTTTTAATAAATCAATAGATTTTTGGTGGGGTTTTGGGTAAACCCCGCCTTATTGTGCGAAGGTGTTATTGTCCCACCCGGCCCGCCTTTAGAGGGTATTCACCCTCTAGAATTCCTTTGGGGTACAAAGCCCCCTCTTAAACACCCCCAAATAAGGAGTAAATAGGGGTCTAACCCCTGTAGGGTGGGCTTTGGGTGGGAAAAAAACCTGGGGTGGGAGTGAGGGGGCTTTGACATCGCGATTTTTTACCCATATAATTGGCTTGTTGTAGTCCCCCTGAGAGGTGTCTGATTGGCGGAGAAAACTAAAACCGCGGCGGTCATAGCCAGCAGGGCGCAGGAGCTCGAACGCATCAAACGGCGCCTCGATATGCTGGACAACCGCCTGGATAGTATCGACTCGATGGTTACCGCCGTTGCCGAACGCATACTGTTGCACCCCGTTGTCCTTAATGTCATCTGTCCCCACTGCGGTAAGAACATAGAGATTGCCCTTATCGGCAACGCCAAGCCAGGCAAGTAACTATCCGAGCGCTATATTGTTCCGAGCCAGTCTTTTTATCTATAGAGCCATTATGCCCTCGGCGCGCACCGATTATCTTATAACCATTTTCAAGCAAAGGACGGATATGGAATGACAGGGCTTATAATCGTCGTAGTTTATTTCATAGCCATGATTGCTATCGGGCTGTGGAGCCGCCGTAAGGCGAGGGGGGCGGATAATTTCTTCGTGGCGGGGCGGCGTGGCTCCTCCTTTTTTATTACCGGCTCGCTGCTGGCGACCATTATCGGCGGCTCGGCCACGGTGGGTATGGCCGGCTTGGGCTTCAGCCAGGGGCTGACCGGGATGTGGTGGCTGCTGGTGGGCACGGTGGGGCTGATAGTCCTGGGCATTTTCCTGGCGGGCAAGGTGCGCAAGTTCGGGCTTTACACCCTGCCCGAGCTGGTGGAGAAGCAATACGACAAACGCATCGGGCTGGCCGCTTCCATTCTTATCGTTATTTCCTGGGTGGGGGTTATCGCCGCCCAGATTGTGGCTTCGGGGAAAATCTTGAGCGTGCTGGGGATGGGCGACCCGACGATGTGGATGATTATCTTCAGCGTCGTCTTTATCGCCTATACCGTCCTCGGCGGGCAGTATTCCGTTATCCGCACCGATATTATCCAGGTGGGGATAATTTTCCTGGGCATCTTCGGCGGGCTGGCCCTGGTGCTGACCCGCGTCGGGGGATGGGGGGGACTGGAGGAGGCTCTGCCCGCGGGGCAGTTCGCCTTTCCCGTCAGCGAGTCTTTCGGCGGCTACGAGCTGGTCTCATTGCTCCTGCTGGTGGGGTTGACCTATGTGGTGGGGCCCGATATGTATTCCCGCCTGTTTTGCGCCAAGGACGGGCGAACAGCCCGCAAATCGGTCTTCTGGGCGGCGGCGCTGATTATCCCCTTTGCCCTGGGTATTACCCTGATCGGCATGGGGGCGTCGGCTATGTTCCCCGGCATTTCGCCGGAGCAGGCCTTCCCCATGGTGATAACCGAGGTCTTGCCGCCGCTATTGGGTTATATCGTGCTGGCGGCGCTGCTCGGCGCGGTGATGTCTTCCGCCGACACCTGTTTGCTGACGGCCAGCACCATACTCTCGGTGGATATCGTGGGGCGGTTCAAGCCCTCACTGAGCCAGGATAAGCTCCTTTCGCTTTCCCGATGGGGGATAGTGCTGCTGGGGATTTGTTCGCTGCTGGTGGCGCTGGCGCTTAAAGGGGTGATAAGCTCCCTGCTCTTTGCCTATACCGTCTATACCTGCGGCGTGATTTTGCCGGTGCTGGCCGGCTTTTATAAGGATAAGCTGAAGGTCACTTCCCTGGGGGCGCTGGCGGCGATTATCGGGGGTGGGGGAATAGCGCTGGTGAGCAAGCTGTTCGAGATAAAGTACCTGGACCTGGGGGGACTGCTGGCCAGCGGTGTGCTTCTCTTCGCGGTCAGCTTTATCGAAAACAGGGTGAGGGGCAAACGCCTTGACCGCAGTCGGGGTATTTAGTAGAATTAATTCTGCCTTTGTGGGCGGTTAGCTCAGTTGGTTAGAGCACTGCGTTGACATCGCAGAGGTCACTGGTTCGAGCCCGGTACCGCCCACCACCTCCGCTCCACCACGGTCTCATCCCTTGCCGCCTTCACCCACCACCTCGCCAGGGATGCGAGCCCGGTACCGCCCACCATGCTGTGCGGTTAGGCCCGAAGGCCGCAATAAAGTGGTGCGGATTGGGAAGATGGCTCACAATCTTACGCTAGAAGTCCCCTATTCTTCCTTCTTTGGAGCGCTTAATGAACCCAGCCTTTTCTCTTCCACTCCCCTTTTCCCCTTCAGCTTAAACGTCCGGTAGTCACGGTAGGAAAGCTTTTCGTTGGGGCGCCCCCACCCCAGCTCCTTCAGTGCCTTAACGACCTTCTCGAGCTTGGGCGCCATCTCCTGCATCCCCAGGCCCCTCAGGTGCGGCGGAAGCTCCTTGCGCTCCTGAGGTTCCATAGCCAGTAAATCGCAGATTGCCTCTGCCGCCCAACGTGCCCCCCTCACCGGCGGCGTCTGGTCGCGTCCTCCTTCGAACTTTTCCGAGGTCATGCCGCATTTATCCTTCTCGTAGAAGGCAAAGGTCATCTCCAGTATTCGGGCATCGGGGTCCATAAGGTCTAAAGCCCGCTGAACCCGATTATAGCGCACCCGGAGGCAATCTATAGCGCCGTAGTCCTCCTCGAACCTGTCGATGACATATTCCACGGCCGGGATGGATGAGGCATAATTAAGATTGCCGTTTTTAGTCAGCTCCTCGGTGGTAACGCCGACCACGTAACTTATAATAAAGGTTGAAGCGATCACCGCCCCGCAGGTGCCGACCCCGGTCATGGCTACACCGCCGTGGAGCCCTATCATTCCCTGTGTCAACGCTTCCTGGGTTTCCGGGGTAAACAGCTCTATATCCTCCGAGCGGAAGGCATCACATATTGCCGCAAAAGTAGCCGGGGCGCAGGCCATGTATTTTGCCCCGATTTCATCGGCGAGATGACCCGCTTTGTCTATTATCTTGGCCCTCTTTGCCTCGTCAATCTCGATTTTCCCAATCATTTTTACCTCCTGGTGTCTACAAAAGTAATTAAATAAGCTTATGGTATTTAAGTTTACCCAGCCTCCCGAATTGTTTATCTATACGTAGAACTAGAAGGCAACTTCAACACCCTCGTTAGTCAATTCCTCATCATTAACCGTTCTCAAAGGCGGAAGCTTGGTTGCATCCATACCTGGCTCGTACTTGAAAATGGCACCGATTTTCTTGCTCAGCAGGAATATTAAGCGGGAAATAGGGATATCCATGGTGCAGGCATCCTGGCATTGTCCGCAATTGACACAGGAATCCATAACATGGGTAATTCTCACCATAGGGAACAGCATATGGGGCGGGACTTCTCCGGGAGGTATAAAGCCCCGGTCTGCCTCCAGAATGCAGTCCTGGCAGTAACAGATGGGACAGGCATCCCGACAGCCGTAGCACTTGACGCAGTGGCTGAATTGCTCGGACCAGTAGCTGAACCTTTCGTCGTTGCTCATTGCTTCCAGGGCGGCAAAGTCCTTCTCCTGCCATTGCAGCGCCAGTTCTCTGGCCGCCTTGTCCTTTTTCTCCCTAGTCTCTATGGCATCGCTGGTCGGTTTTTCTACCTTAATGTAACCAGCTTCAATTGCCATCTCGACAAAGTCAGACCCTTTCTCGGAACAGACCTCGATAAAGGTCGAATTTTTGTCCCTGGTTCCCCACTTGCCGCAGGCTATGTCAGCCATAACCGGAATGTTGGTCTCACAGCGGCGGCAGTTCTCGCGCCGTCCCCCACCCTTCTCCTCCAGTTCAGCCAGGCTCTTCTTCTTCTCACTGCCGTCCTTCAGCCTTATTATCAACTCATTGTCTTCAATATCCTCACCGATAACATCGGCCGGCTCTACCTCAAACTCGTCCTTCATCAGGCTCTTAGCTTTTGCCGAGGGCAGGGTACCGGTGCAGTTAAGCCCGATAGTAATCAGGTTATCCAGTTTAATCTGGTTTCTCTTGGCCAGCTCGATGATAGCTTTAGCATCACAGGGTTTGGCGACAACAGCTATCTTCATACCGAATGCGCCGTCCAGGTATTCCTTGAGGAAGCGGGCGATGTTGGGCGAGGCACAATGCAGCGACCCGCTGGTCTCGGCTATCTCCGCTGGGTCGGTGATGACAACGGGTATGCCGTCGTACCGGTTGCCGTCTCTGGCCTTTACCGCCACCACCGCATCTACCTTCTTGCCTTCCAGGGCGAATTTGAGCATAGCGGTAACGGCACCGCCGCACTCAGCTTTTTCCAGTATTTCCTCCTCCGAGGAACGGGCGATGTACATGTCTCCTTTCAAGCTTTCACCTCCATCTTAACGGCGCATACCTTGGTCTCGGCGCACTTGCAGGCCGGGTCAAGAGCCGGATTGGTCAGCACATTGGCACAGGAATCAGCGAAGTGGAAAGGAACAAACAGCAGCCCCGAGGGCACATCATCGGTGACCCTGGCTTGAGTTTCTATGCTACCCCGCCTCGTTGTCAGGGTGACCATATCCTTATCCCTGACCCCCGCCTTGTTAGCATCTTCAGGGTTGACCTCAACAAAGCCGCCCAGAACCTCGTCATTCAACCTTGGCGTCCGGCGCGTCATCGAGCCGCTGTGGTAATGGAATATGCTCCTGCCGGTAGTCAACACGTACGGGTATTCAGCATCGGGCAATTCGTCAGGTGGCTTGAACTCCACCACCTGGAAATGCCCCAGGCCATCGGGAGTGTTGAACTTTTGCAGGAACATGGTGGGCGTTCCGGGGTGGTCTTCTGCGGGACAGGGCCAGTGAATCCCGCCCACGTTTTTCTTAAGCCTTTCGTAGCTTATCCCCTTGTACTGGGGCACGCAGCTCCTGATTTCCTCGAATATCTCCTCCGCCGAGGAGTAGTTGAACTTATCCTTATAGCCCATCTTGGCCGCCAGCTGGCTTATAATCCACCAGTCGGGCTTAGCCTCACCGGGAGGGTCAACCGCCTTTTCTATCTTCTGAACCCGCCTATCGACATAGGTGTGGGTGCCTTCCCTTTCCGCCCAGGTCGCCGCCGGCAGCACCACATGAGCTAGCTTAGCTGTCTCAGACAGAAATATGTCCTGGACCACCAGGAACTCGGTTTTCTCCAGGGACTTCTTCAGGTTGTTTACGTCAGGGACGGCCATCATCGGGTCGGTGCCCACAATGTAGAGGTAGGGGCACTTGTAGAGCATGTCTATATAGAGAAAGCCGGGCTTGGTGGGCAGATTTTTTACCCCCCACGCTTCCTCAAAGAACTTGGCCGACTCCTCGCCGACGCGCTTAAATCCGGGATAGAAAACGGCCAGGCAGCCCATATCGCCGCTACCCTCGCCGCTTATCTGCCCCCGCATGGAGTTCACCCCGGTGCCTGGTTTGCCCATGTTGCCCGTAAGCAGAGCCAAATCGGCGTGGACCCTAACGTTATCGGCGCCAACGGTATGCTGGCAGATACCCTGGTCATATAATATGCATGACCTCTCTGCCTTGGCGTAGGTGGTTGCCGCCTCCTTGATTTTTTCTAGAGGTATACCGGTTATTTTCTCCGCCTCTTTCAGGTCTATCTTGGACAGAAAGTCGCGCAGCTCGTCAAGACCGGCCGTCCTGGAGGCGATAAACTCCTTATCCTCCAGCTTTTCCGCCAAGATTATACTCATCATGGCGTTGATTAAGGCTACATCGGTACCCGCTTTGAGCGGCAGGTGTATATCGGCCAGATGGCGGGCAGTGGTGGTCTGGCGGGGGTCGGTGTAGATGACCTTAGCCCCTCTGGATTTGGCCCTTTGCACCCTGCGGGCTATCATGGGGAAGGTTTCCATGATATTAACCCCGGCCAGGAAGATGCAGTCGGCAAGCTCGATCTCGGGCTGAGAGGTCTGCATCACCCCGGAACCGACCGCAGGCATCAGAGCGGCTACCGCCGAGGAGTGACACAGCCGGCCCACGTATTCCACGGTATTGGTGCCCATCACCACCCGCACAAACTTCTGTAATACGTAGCTCTCCTCGTTCGAGGTCTTGCCCGAACCCAGGGAGCCGAATGTCTCCGGAGTGGCCTCTTTGAATTTGGACGCCACCAGGTCGAGGGCTTCATCCCAGGAAGCCTCCTCCAGCTTACCGTTCTTCCTCACCAGCGGCGTCTTCAGCCTGTCTTCGCTATAGAGGAACTCGTAGGCGTTTTTGCCCTTGGGGCAGTTGGCTCCCTCATTTATGGGGTGTTCCTTCCAGGGCTCTTCCCCGATTATCCTGCCGTCTTTAACTATCAGGTTGATACCGCAGCCGCAACTGCAATAGGGACATATAGTGGGTACACACTCAATGCTCATTTTGCCTCCTTCTAAGCGGACTAGGACCAAGCTCTCTTATAGTCTGGGTAAAGCTCTTGACCGTCTCGGCTACCTTGGGCCCTTCGGATGCCGAAATCCATTCCAGCCTCAGCCTCTCACCCCCGATACCAATAGCCTCAAGGAAGGGCTTTAACCCGCTGATTCTTCTCCGGGCATTGAGATTGCCTTTCTGATAGTGACAGTCGCCGGGATGGCAGCCGCAGACCAGAACGCCATCAGCACCTGCGGTGAAGGCTTTGGCTATCAGCCGTTCATCCACTCTGCCTGAGCACATCAGCCTGATAATCCTCACATTGGGTGGATATTTGAGTCGTGATGTACCGGCAAGGTCGGCGCCAGTATAGGAACACCAGTTACAGAAGAAGCCGACTATTTTGGGCTCAAACTCTTCCATTCTGCCTCCTTTCCGCATGTTCGCCTGACACGCAGCCGTGATTAGTGTTAAAATATGTTTGGGCAGCTTGGTGAAAAGTACTTGGCCAGACGCATTATACCCTACGGGGTATGGTAACATCAAGACTGGATTTTGTGGAGGGTACGACAGTGGATATAGAAGAAAAGGCAGAAGCCTCTAATGATAGGCTGCTGAAGCGGCTAAAGAGAGTCGAGGGGCAAATTCGCGGTATCCAGAAAATGATTGCTGAAGACCGCGATTGCGTGAGCATAGTGATGCAACTGGCGGCGGTTCGTTCCGGTATCGAAGGCGTGGGAGCTCTGGTCTTAAATAATTGCATGAAGCTTTGCTTTTATAAAGGTCCTGAAGCCTCGACTGACATCGATTCTCTGGCTAGAGCGGTGGCAATCTGGGGACGGGTGCGGGGTGGGGACTCGGTATCTGAGCTGGAACGCGGCGCCAAGTCCGGCAACATCTAGCCGGACTGGTCCAATGCCCCGGGCAGACTTTTGGTAGGTCAGGGAGGTGAATTCTTACGCCAGAGGCTGAGAGGGAGTGGAGGTAACATTCACCCAGAGTGTTGCGGGTTGCCCGAGAGCTTGTTTTGTTCAATCTCCTAAACAAGAAGAGAGTTCCTCTTTCACGCTTGCAAGCCGTATGCATTATGGCTACAATCACCTCCGATGAGAATTGGGTGGTTGAATAGTAAGGCTAAAAGCTAGTTCGAAAGTTCTGTCTATCGTCCGCTATCGACCACCATCTTGACAAAGTGGTGGCGGTTATTTATACTCTCACAGTAACTAAGATTTAGCCTGTGCTCCGGAGTTTAAAGTTGCTCTCCTTAAAGAGGGCAGGAGAAATCTTGGTGGTAACGTCGATCGGATCTCATAAGAGGCTGGGTGCATTGACAACTGCCAAAACGGGGTGTATCATTCTGGCAAGGTTGATTTGTCTGAAGACGGCCAAGGCACTGTATTCGCAATTTTACCAGGGTACCAAAGCCGATATTATTTATCAAAAAATGGGGGGTGAGCCTATGTGAGATTTTTCGACGTTACGAACTAAAACCATCCTTGAAACTCAAGAAAGGAGAGACAAGTGAGTAAGAAGATTCTGATTATATTCTCGGTGGTAATATTACTGGTCGGCGGCTTGTTCGTTGCTTGCGATGGAGACGACGACAACGGTGACAACGGCGGACCTCCAGTCGTCACCAAAGACAGCATCGTCGTCGGCGCGGCCAGGCCTCTTTCCGGTGCCTGGGCTTCTATCGGAGACACGGCGTTCGGGCCTATCATGACTTTGTGGCAGGATGAGGTCAATGCCGACGGTGGAATCTACGTCGCTGAATACGGCAAGAAGTTGCCCATAGAGTACATCGTTTATGATGATACCAGCGACCTGGGTACCATGGTTAGGCTGACGGAAAAACTGATTGTAGAGGACAATATTGATGTTCTCTTCCCCGCCTGTGGTTCCTCTATGATTCAGGCCCAAGGCCCCATAGCCAATAAGTACGAGATGGTGTATCTCACCGCCGAGGGCGGCGCCACGACTATGAAGGACTCGCTGCCTGGTATGCCCTACGTATTTGTCTGCCTGAGCTTCTCCGACTGGTACCAGCTGCCGGTCTTTGCTGACATGCTGGCGGCAGCCGGTGCGGAGACAGTCTACATGGTCAACATGGCTGACGTTTACGGCGTGGAGTACGGCGGCATATCGACTATCGAATTCAACAGGGTAGGACTTGAAATAGTCGGTAACGTCACCATTCCGATATTCCCTGATGACTTCGAGCCTATCATTAAGGCAGCCATGGATGCCGACCCCGACGTCTTTTGCGTTTGGGGCTATCCCTGGATAGTCCTGCCGGCGACCGCCGAGTCAATGGCCCAGGGCTTTAACCCTGACTGCTGGATAGGCGGGCCTGGAGCCAATTTCGCGATGTACCCGGCAGCGTTTGGTCCTGCAATAGAGGGCGTAACCTGTTTTGCGGTCGCCAACCGGGCAACCTCTCCTGCATTTACCGCGTTATATGATGACATCGCGGCTATCGTTGGCGAGGAAAACCTGGATTGGTGGGGGCATCCGCTCTATGCGCCTCTGGTTCAAATCTGGCAGGATTCTATCGAGGCTACCGGAACCCTTGACCAAGACACGATAAGGGATTACATCGCGACCACGACGTTCAACACCATTCTGGGACCCACCTGGTTTACGATGTTCGGCGAGGGCGGCGGCATGATGGCCTGGGAATGCCATACCGGCGAAATCGGCCAGTGGCAGAATGGTATCTGTGAAATCGTGGGTGGCAGTGACGGTGGTAACACGGTGCTTACCGGCGACTTTATTTATCCCAAACCGGCTTGGCCAACAGAATAGCATAGGATATTTACTTTAGGAGTTTAGCAGTAATAGGGAGCAGGCTGTCTGGAGGGGTGTGAAGATAACCCCTGGGGAGGGTGGTTATTTTCTCCTGTGGGGATGTACCCTGCACCTCTTAGGGCAGCCTGCGCCCATGATTGTTAAAGCTAGGAAGTTACGTTATGCCTGATAGCATGGTACGTGTCCTGGATATAGCCATAGGCGGTCTGCTGACGGGTGGTATCTACGCCCTGATTGCCATGGGTTTGAGCCTGCAGTACGGCGTTGCCCGGGTGCTGAACATCGCTCACGGCGAGTTCATTATGCTCGGCGCTTTCACCACCTTTACGCTTTACACCGTATTCGGCATTAATCCCCTGCTTACTCTGGCCATGATCGGGCCGGTGGTATTCGCCGTAGGTTTTCTACTTCACCGGACTATGTTCACCCGCCTCAGGGTCATGGCGCCGAACCAGGATGTCTATACAGCCAATTCCATGTTAGCCACTTTTGGCCTCCTCTTCATCATTCAAAATTTAGCCGGGCTAGGGTGGGGCGCCAACCTGAGGGCATATTCTTTTATGGCCTCCGGGATCAATATCTTTGGAGCGATATTTGCCGCCAATCGGCTGGTGAGCCTGGGTTTTGCTATAGGTATAGGTTTAGCCTTTTATATCTTTTTAGTCCGTACGCGTATGGGTAAAGCCATCCGGGCGGCGGCTCAGGACCCGGAGACGGCAGGGTTGATGGGGGTAAACATCAACCGGGTGCTGGCTGTATGCTTCGGGCTGGGGGCGGTGATGGCGGCTTTAGCCGGCACGCTTTTAAGCATGCGGATACCGATTACGACGACCATGGGCATGAACTATACCATCATCGCCATTATCGTGGTCGTCTTAGGCGGTCTGGGCAGCATCCCGGGTAGTTTTATCGGGGGTTTTATACTGGGCATCATCGGCACCATAGTAAACTATATAGAGCCGAGCTTATCGATGGCGGCCTACTATTTCATCTTCATGCTCCTGCTACTGGTGAGACCGAAAGGTATTTTTGGGAAATAAGATATGGATATGAGCTTTTTTAAGTCCAGAAGGCTTTGGGTACTATGGTTAGCGCTTATAATCCTGGTCGGTTTAGCGACTTTGCCTCTCTATGGCTCGCTTTATATGACCATATTAATGACCGCCATCTTGATGTACATCATCCTGACGGTTAGCTGGGTTATCTTTTCCGGTCCTACTGGTTACCTCTCACTGGCGTCGGCCGCCTTCTTCGGGATCGGCATATATACCTCGGCTATATTATTGCCCAACACAGGGTCGGCCTTCCCCGTGCTGGTGGTAGTAATTATTGCCGGTGCCCTCAGTTTCGTAGTGGCTGTTCTCGTCGGCGCTTTGACGTTGAGGCTGAGGGGCATTTATTTTGCTATCTTCACCTTCGGACTGGTTGAGCTTGTCAAGCAGGTTCTCATATTCTTTGAGATTAATGTAACCGGCACGCGTGGCCGGTTCATCATGCTGGTCGATACCCACGTTATTTATTTTATTATGTTGGGTATTTTCGTGGTGTTGCTGCTCACCGCCTACTTTATCCGAAACTCCAAGTTCGGGTTGGCCTTGCGGAGTATCGGTGAGAACGAGGAGGCGGCGGCGCACAGCGGCGTTAATGTCACCATGGTGAAGGTTATCACCTTCGGCATCAGCGCCGTTTTCATGGGGGCGGCGGGGGCAACCATCGCCATGAGATGGACATATATCGACCCTTACATCGCCTTTAATTCCCTCTTTTCCTTCCTGCCGGTTTTGATGGCTATCTTTGGCGGCCTGGGGCAGTTCTACGGCCCGGTAATAGGCGCGGCTATTTTTGCCTACTTGGAAGAAACGTTGCTGACCAAGTTCCCTTATTACTATATGCTTATCTTCGGTTGCGTATTAGTCGGCACCATGCTATTCATGCCTTTCGGATTTACCGGACTGATACAGAAGGGATGGAGGCGATTGATAGGAGGCCAACATGCGGATGCTTGAGGGTGAGAAGGTCACCAAGTATTTTGGTGGCCTGGCGGCGGTATCAGAGGTAGATTTTTACGTCGAGAAGGGCGAGATTTTCGGCCTGATTGGCCCTAACGGCGCGGGTAAGACAACGCTGTTTAACCTGATATCGGGGGCGTTTACCCCTAAGTCGGGGGTAATAAAGTTTAAGGACAAGAAGATTAGCGGCTTGAAACCGTATAAAATATGCCGGATGGGTATGGCTCGAACCTTTCAGGAGGTTAAGATTTTCACCAATATGCCGGCTATACAGAATGTGGCGTTGGGCGCGCTGTTCGGGACGCCGAAGAGTTTGTCGCCAGCGAAGGCTACCAAGGAGGCCGGGGAGTTATTGGATTTTGTCGGCTTTTCGGTACCCCAAGATGTCCCGGCCGGGGGTTTGACCCTGGTTAACCAGAAGCGGGTTGAAGTAGCCCGGGCTTTAGCCACCAAGGCGGACATGGTGTTGCTTGACGAGTTGATGGCGGGGCTAACGCCTACCGAGACCGCCGAGGCTATGGAGCTGGTGACTAGGATTCGGGATAGAGGGGTTACCGTTTTTATGATCGAGCATGTTATGAAGGCGATTATGGGCGTTTGCGACCGAATTATGGTTCTCCATCACGGCGAGAAGATTGCCGACGGAACGCCCCAGGAAATTGCCGCCAGCAAGAAAGTTATTGAGGTATACTTAGGAGAGTAGGGTTTATGCTGGAAGTTCGCAATGTCAATACCTTTTACGGCAAGGCCCAGGCCTTGTGGGATATTTCGCTGACAATCGATGAGGCCGAGATAGTAGCCCTGGTCGGCGCTAACGGCGCTGGTAAGACTACACTGCTTAATACTATATCGGGTCTGCTGCAACCGGCTTCGGGCACTATAGAGTTCATGGGCCAGAGAATAGACGGCTTGCCGCCTCATAAAATCGTGGACATGGGTATTTCTCATGTACCTGAGGGGAGAAGGCTTTTTACCGATATGTCGGTGCATGAGAACCTGGAGATGGGGGCTTATAGCTCCAGGGCCTGGAAGAGCCGTCATAAGACTTTTGAGCAGGTTTACGAGTCTTTCCCCATATTGAAGGAGAGGGCGGGGCAGTTGGCCCGAACCTTGAGCGGCGGCGAGCAGCAGATGCTGGCGATGGGGAGGGGTCTGATGTCGATGCCGAAGCTATGTATCTTCGATGAGCCTTCATACGGGCTGGCGCCGATAGTGATGAGCGAGGTTTTCGATGTCATCAAGACCCTGCATGAGCGGGGGATTACCATACTGCTTATCGAGCAGAATGTTCCACGCACCCTGGAGATAGCTGACCGTGCCTACGTGCTTGAGAACGGGCGTATTGTCCTCGAGGGAGGCTGCCAACAGCTCCTGGAAGAGGAGATGGTCAAGAAAGCCTATCTGGGGCTTTAAGCCCGACTTATAGTGTTGCGGTGGTGGTGGTGGAGTTATTAATACTATATCCGTGAGGAGTTTAAGCAGTAAGGGGATATTTTTCTCCAACAAGGGCTGGCGCAGCCAGAGGCACTTTAAGAAAATCGGATATATTCCCAGAAGACCGTGAGATGCCCTGAGCTAGTCCAGCCAGGGCACATAATTTCTCTGAACCAGGCTAAGATTTAGGGAGGTGAAAATAGGGTTAATGTATTTAAGGCTTTTCGACGGAAGAGCCAAATAAGTCTTTAAGGAGGTAAAAAGAAAATGGCTGGAGATTTAGTTAACCTATTAGCTGATTTGAAGGAACAAGAGGTTCTTAAGGTTGTTAAGGAGAGGCTGGACAAGGGGGAGGATGCCCTTAAGATCCTGGGGGACGCCCGCGCCGGTATGGAAATCGTGGGCAAACGCTTTGCCGAGAGCCAGTATTTTATCCCCGACCTGGTTTACTCCGGCGAAATCCTGAAGTCGGTAAGCGAGCTGGTTAAGCCCAAGCTGACCAAGGCGGCGGGAACCAAGAAAGTGGGTAAGATCGTTTTCGGCACCGTCGCTGGTGATATCCACGACATCGGCAAGGATATCGTCGTCTTTATGCTCGATGTTAACGGCTTTGAGGTGCACGACCTGGGCGTTGATGTACCGGTGCAGAAGTTCGTCGACAAGATTAAGGAAACGGGAGCACCTGTCGTCGGCTTGAGCGGCTTTCTTACCCTGGCTTTCGATTCCATGAAGCAGACTATAGAAGCTATAAAGAGCGCTGGTTTGAGGGATAAGGTTAAGGTTATGATTGGCGGCGGCCAGATGAGCGAAGAGGTGAGGAAGTATACCGGCGCCGATGCTTACGGCAAAGACGCTATGGCGGGCGTATCCCTGGCCCAGAAGTGGATCGCTGGTTAATAATCCTTTAAGGGAAGGTCAGGAGGTAATAAAATGGCAAAAGAATGGGTAGATATGACGTCTGACGAAAGACAGGAAGCGCTGTTTGCCCGGTGGATGGCACCGAAAGACCCCCAAGGGAATGACCTAAAATTCCAGAGCCCCGAGGCCGAAAAGGCGTTCAAGGCTAGAGTAAC
>Ga0315539_1000190_pt1 | contig 47940 bp, 40 predicted proteins | sample SalMarSW160150MG_FD_203097 | JGI IMG/M metagenome (GOLD analysis project Ga0315539, IMG submission 203097) | Salt marsh sediment microbial communities from the Plum Island Ecosystem LTER, Massachusetts, United States - Salt Marsh Sediment SW1601-150 ...
CGGAAACAAGCGGAGAGGTCTTCTGAACCTCCCCGCTCGTTTGTCTTCATCCTGACTAGCGCAGCAGTACCATCTTTTTGATGGCTGTGAATTCTGCCGCCTCCAGCCTGTAGAAATAGACTCCACTGGCTACCTGGTCTCCGTCCTGACTTTTGCCATTCCATGTTACTCTCTTGTGCCCTGCAGCTTCAAATCCGTCAACCAATGTCTTGACCTTTTGCCCTCTGATATTGTAAATCGAGAGCCTGACCCAGGAATCCTTTGGAAGATCATAGCTGATCTCCGTCTCCGGGTTGAAAGGATTGGGGTAGTTCTGGGAGAGAGAGAATTCCTCAGGAACAGCAGGTTTTGTTGCCATCAGGTCTCTCATCGGATTCTTGACTTGGGACACGACCTGAACCGGAATCTTTTGGGCATTTCTCCCCAGAAGGGTGGCTTTGGAGATTTTGAGACTGCTCGGATCTGTCCCTTTGAGTCTCAAAGTGACAATAGTGCCCTGACTTGGAGCGATGGAATGCTTGCCGTGGATGTCGAAAACTCCGATCCTTAGTACCCCGTCTTTGAAGCCATAGTAAATCTGGAGATGCTCAGTCATATCAGCCAATTCCGGATTCAGAAGCTCGATTTCATCAGGATCACATTCAATTTCCAAATCAACGGCTAATATCTCGGTGTCAAATCCGCCTGTTATGGACAACTCAACCAAACCGTCCGAAAGCTCAGCAGGAGGAGCAAAACCTACCCAACTTAAATCTTGCGTGGTCTTCAAAGACTGGAAACTGATCTCCGGCTTCATTCCTCCACTCTTGCAGTCTTGACAGTCGGGTGGTGATTCCCCCAGAAACACGTACCCGATTAGCCTTACAATGTCTCCGGAGTTAAGTATCCCATCGCAGTGAGCATCCCCAGCTCGCCAGGGGCAGGGACATTCGTCTCCTAAGAACACACAACCTATGAGGAACATGATGTCTCCCACATCTATTGTATCGTTCCCAGTGGCATCGCCCAGAATGTAAGGATATTCGAAGGCACCCTGATCGATTTTCGCCCCACCCACAGCCAAAGGGGGAAAGTCGGTGTCACCGGCGTCAATGCATTCAGAACTGCATAAAAGTGCGTAATTAGTGCTCTCTGGGTCAAAAAGCGGTTCCACTATGATGTTGTAGAAGCTGTCACATGGGGTCCCGTTGAAATTTTCGTCCCAACTTGTGTCGCCAACAAGTGGGTGTAAGCCGTAGGAGTTGGAATCGAGATTGTTCCAAAAGCAGTTGTAGGTGACAACTGGAGTTGACATCTCGGCATAAATCCCACACTTACTTAAGGTGTTGCTGATGATGTTGTTTTTTATGAGAGGGGAACCGAGATTCCACAGATAAATTGCCCCTCCTTTGACTCTTCCGCTGTCGGAGTCGAAGGTATTGTTGATTATCTCAAGCCGGGGATAAACCGTATAGATACCTCCCCCCCAACCGGCCACATTGTGGGAGATAACGTTGTTGAGTAGTTTTGTGGCGCAGAAGCCTGTGAAGTGTATTCCGCCGCCAGCGCCCGATCTATTATGTGAAATGTCGTTATTCTCTACTGTGCCGGCGCATCCATCTCTAAGATCGATTCCACCTCCAGAACCGTGTTCTTCGAATTCGGGAGTAGTATTGTAGTTAATGATATTCCCGCTGATAAAGGGATTTGAATGCGGTCCTATACGGATTCCCCCACCTTCGCGTCCAGCATGATTTTGCGTTATGGTGTTTCCCAGAATTCTGGGCGAGCAGTAAGAACCGCAGTAGATCCCGCCTCCGTGGTGGAGCACAGAATTCTCTTTGATGACATTACTGACTATTGAAGGGGAGGTTCCTTCCACACAGTAGATGCCGCCACCCCATAGGACATTTCCGCCATTTCTTATAGTGAATCCACAGATGATAGAACTGGTGTCCTCGTCATATCCAAAAATAACAACTGAGCCGTAGGAACCACCATCAATAATTGTGGAATCAATCGTGGTCTGCGAGCTATCCTCGATGAATTTGCTAGCGACAAGAATCTTCTTGCCAAGAAAGTCAATGTGCTCATAATAGGTTCCACGACCGACTAGAACTGTGTCACCATCTGAGACGGCATTGATACAACCTTGCATGGTAGAAGAATGCTCTGGCACCTTGCAGGTGTAAGCATCGGCTTGCTGGTAGGAGAAAGCCACAAGGAGAAGGACGAAAAGGATTCTTATGGTCTTCATTTTTTACCTCCGATGTAGTTTAAGGGTTAAAGTCTTTTCGTTTTATCCTAACCGAATGACAGATAAGATTGAATTAAGGGGAGCGACATAATACCATTCCTGCCTCCTTTCTTTTAGTCAGGTGGCAGCCCCCTCACCTGTCACCTGCTGCTGGCAGATCAGGCGGTCGGACGGTTCATAAGATCAAGCGCTATTCGGGATTGGCTCGGCTATCGTGCCGCCGCCGTTACCGGGTGCTATCTTATCTTCCAGCTCTTCAATCTGCAATTCCAGGTCAAACTCTTTTTCCGTTGCTTGTGGTTTCATCTTTTTGACCTCTTCCCTTCGGTCAAAGGTTCATAGTTCCTAGGTTGAGACTTTTCCCTTCCACCAGTATCCGTCGTTTCAATTCTAAAACGGTTCCATATAATTTCCATTTTACTCTCGCCTGCCCTTATGCCCAATTGGTTTCCTGGAGGCGAGAGTCCGAACTTTACTTGAATGGTTCGACTTCCTTCGGCTTCCTTCGACTTCGCTCAGGACAAGTCGCTCACCACAAGAGGAGGCTGATCAATCAGCCGTCAGGGATCATAACAAGAATCATGCCGGAGCAGGGAAAGGGGATGGGGTTTTCGGAGTGAAGGACCTAAGTAATTGAAAAATAAGGAATTAGGCTTTGGTGTTTCGGGGTGGTGAAAGAAGATACCTGAAGGATGAAATAAAAGAATCCTCCACAAATGGAGGATTGGGAATCGGCCATTGCTGAGAAAAGTTTGATAAGCTGATGTATCTGTTTAAATTAAAAAATCCTCCACTTTCGGAGGACTGAGATTCCGAGAATGGAGGATTGGGTAGACAGAAGGTGGGCCATTAGGAATCAAATTCGATTCGGTATTTCTTCATCTTGTTTCGCAAGGTAGTCTCCGGAATGCCCAGTATCTTGGCCGCCTTGGATTTGTTGCCGTTGGTTTGCTGGAGTGCCTTACTTACTTTTCTCTTCACGAACTCACGTACCTCGTCACACAAAGAGCCCTCTGGTCTCTTATCAGTCAGATTGTTCATCGTTTCTTTCCATAAATCCGGGCCAATCTCACCGTTGCCATTCGATAAAACGGCGAGCTTTTCGATCTCGTGTTTCAGCTCCCTCACGTTTCCCGGCCAGTCACGACCGAGCAATTTCTCAATGAATTCCGGATTCTCCAGGGTTCTTGAGATATCTTGATTTAATCCGTCTTCTCTGAGGAAGTGTTTTACCAGAAGGGGAATATCCTCTTTTCTCTCCTCTAACGGTGGCAGCTTGAAAGGCAAGACGTTAAGCCGATAATACAGATCCGTTCTAAAAATACCTTTTGAGATTCTTTCAGCTAGATCACGAGAGGTAGAGGCAATGATTCTTACATCGATCTTTCTGGGCCTGGTCTCTCCTATTCGCGTGATTTCCTTTTCCTCGATGAGCCTCAGCAATTTCACCTGGGTGGAAAGAGGAATGTCTGCAATCTCATCCAGATACAGGGTTCCTCCCTCAGCCTGCTGAAAGAATCCCATGCTGTTTTCGTTGGCGCCGGTATATGCTCCTTTCACGTGACCAAAGAGAGCGTTCTCCAGCAGGGCTTCGGGAATCGCTGAGCACTGAACCGGCACGAACTCTCTGCTCTTCCTCTTGCTTTGGTAATGAATCGTTTTGGCCAGCAGGTCCTTGCCTGTGCCGGTTTCACCTTCAAGGAGTATAGTCAGGTCTGTGTCTTTGATCCTCCTGGCTCTCTCGATTATGGCCTGCATCTCGTGGCTCTGAGTAATATTTTTGGGAAATGCATACTTGTCTTTTGGATCGATGTTTTTCTCCGATTCGCCGAGTGCCTTTTCGAGAACCCTCCGGAAGGATAAGACTGAGACCAGCTCTTTTTTCTCGTTTGATTCTTTGAATATCTTCTCGGCATCACCCAGGAACAAGTGTGCTTTCTCGTACTCGCCATCATCAAAGAAGAGCTTTGAGATTGCAGAGTAAACCAGACCCTCATGATATTTCGAATCCAAGTCTCTGAATAGAGCTTTAGCTTTGCGCAGATAGTGGATTCGATCATGAAAGTCGAAACAGTCAGATTTTCCAGCTTCCAGATAAGACTTTCCTAACTCGAACTTGGCGCCGATCTGCTCCAAAACCCATATGGACTTCGCAAAGCTTTCTGCAGCTTTCTGTTTTTGTTTTTTGGCAGTGTAAATCTGCCCCAAAGCTCGGTGAATCGCTCCTATCTCAATTCTCTCCCCCAGATATTCGGCAACCCTCAGACCCTTCTCACAGGAAGAAAAAGCCTCGTCATACTGCCCTTGTGCCATCTGTAATTCCGCAAGCAGACGAGAAGTCTGACTGATGATCCCACTTGCATCCGATATCTTTTCACCTATGTCAATAGCTTGAGTGTAGTGATTCTCGGCATCCGCATGATTATTCTCGGTGAAGCCTAATTCACCAGCATACTCATGGTAAATTGCGAGCTGAAATTCGTAATTCTTCTCGTGGATTAGTTCCAAAGCCTGTCGATAACATCCTTTCGCTCTTCCGAAATCTCGCTGCTGAGAGTACACATAGCCCAGAGATAATAAGCCATTGCAAAAACTGACCTTATCTCCACTTTCTTCATGCATCTTTGTCGAGACCTTAAGAGAGGCTTCAGCTAATTTCAAATTGCCTGCGCGAATATGGACTCTGGCAAGATTTGCGGCGACCTTGGCCCTTGTTTTCTTGTCGCCCGTTTCGTCACAATAAGCCATGCATTCGTTTAGATATTCGATTGCCTTTGAATACTCAGATTTCACAAAATGCACATGAGCAAGTTCAATAAAGACCTGGACTATTCCTTTCTCGTTATGCAATCTGCGAAAGGACGCGATGGCGTCTCTTAACTCCCGCTCTGCTTTCTTTGGTTCTCCCATATCGGAATAAATTACTCCCAGCAGATATTGGACCCGAGCGAATTTGCCAATCTGCGAGGTAGTTCTAAGCAAGTCAATGGCCCTTGCAGCCTTCAGCGAGGCTTCTTTGTAGTGGCCGCATCCCTGAAGGGCTGAAGCAAACAGATAATGGAACTCCTCTGATTGACTAGCAACCCTTTCCAATCCAGTTTGGCCTTCTAATCCTCGAAGTTCATCTAGCGCACGCTTGAACTCTTTGTGATCAATCAGGGATCTTATTCGGGAGAGCTCTTGTTGTAGCATTTGAGCCTTATTTTTCGGATTTCCGTTCATCTTTCCTCTGCAGGATGATGATTGAAAGCATCTGATCTGTCTGGCTCCTCAGAGGTGAGTTACTCGGATGGGAATGTCCAAAGCACATAACCGAAACCAAGATCAAGAACGACCGTAACACTCTCGGAGCTTTTATCTTCGGTCTGATAGGTCGACTCGTCTTCATACCGGTCCCATGGATCTTGCTGATTCTGACCCTCAGACTCACTCTGCGGCGTAGCATCGGAAAGTGGGGGCGCATCCGATCCATAATTTAATGACGTGAGGAGCAAAAGTGAGGCAACACAGACAATCACGAGTATAGTCTTCTTTTCCATCGTGAGTTCACCTCCTTTAGGGGTGTTGAAAGAACATTCCAGTCAAGTATCACAAAGCACGGTTCAGGATACCTATCTTTGCCAAGCAGCTCGGAAGAAATATACTAAAGGTGCAAATTCCGATTTTCTTATCTTACAATCTGGCAGAATCCCCGTTCTGCCACCCTCAGTTGCCAGATTATAAGAGGATCTGGCAATTACTTCAAGAGCAACCCAATGCTTCCCTAATTGAGTATACGAACAAAAACTATGCCAGTTAGGGTATCTTTCTCCCGGAAAGGCCTTGGTTGCACTCAAGTCCTTGCCAATTAATGCGATGCTCATAGGAATTATTCTTCTCGGGTTTACTCTGTTTCAATCCTGTCTCTGCGGATTCGTAAATCTTTGCGAACGGAGAGCTGACACAGGGTTTGTCCCTGCCTTAGTCATATGGAAATGAGAGGCTTATGAGGATCCGCCAAAAACGGTGGGTAAGCTCCAAATCCGGCGGAGAGGAAGCAACTCAGCGGAGCTTGATAGCTCAGCGTGGATTATTGGAATCTTATGCCGGGACCAGGCTATAGTTTGTCAAAAAACCCTAGAACATCTGACGCAGGGCACACACTACTTCTGCTTGAATACCACCTTTTCGAAATCGTACCAGTCCAGCTCGATTTCCTTGCCTTCTTCGGTGGTTATGAAGATACCCCTGTTTTCGTCATTCACGTCATTGGAATCTTCTAATCTAAAACTGCTGCCGTTTTTCAGCATGACTTCGGCAGCGTTGGAGGACCTTCTCTCGATGCTCTCAATCTGGCCGAACTCGACATCCACCTCAACTCCTCTGTATTCACCATCCAGAAGTTCCCAGCTTTCAGTTTCGTCGTCATCCCATCGGATGTATCCTTCGTAGCTTTCGCCATCCTCGTCGTAGACCATTCCGTACAGGGGGTGCCCGCCGTCAAACTCATCGTAGGTTTTCAAATACTCCTCTCCACCCTCTAGAAAATCGCACCGGTCGAAGTCCTCCCATTCGATGGTCACCTGGCCGAAGTACGGATCTTTCACCGAGATTCCCCGGTTTCCGCTGTCTACGTCGTTGGTGCCAGAAAGCTTCTTCTGATCTCCGTTCTTAAGGTATACCCAGGCCGAGCTCCGAGATAGTCTCTCGATCGCCTTTATTCTCCCGAAGGGGATCTTTCGGGTCCTACTCTTCTCCTCTCCGTCCAGAATATCCGACTCGAAAAGCTCGTCCACGTCCCAACAGATGAAGCCCTTGAAGGTCTCTCCGTGTCTTGTCTCCACCTGGCCGTAAAGCCGGCGTTCCTGCTTGCTCGCCATCTCACATTCTTTGAACTCGATTTCGTCCAGATCGCCCCAGTCCATGCAAATCTCGCCTTCTTCAACATCGTTGATCACGATTTCTCTTACGCCCGAACCCACATCGGTACTGTACCCGTAAAAAGTTACTCTCTCCCCACTTTTCAGAAGGAGAGCGGCTCTGTTGCGGGAACGTCTCTCCAGTGAGCTGATGTGCCCGAATTCAATCCCGCAGCTGCCTTTGCTCTCTTCTATGTCTTGATCCCAGTTTATGCGTATCCCAAAGATCTCAATGTGTTTTTCTCTGCGGCGACCATCGTGCCTGCCCTTGCGCTCCTTGGTGGCATCCAGAATGTCATCCCAGAATGCTTCGTTTTTATCCCAGCGGATAGGTCCTTCAAACGTGTCGCCGTCTCTGGTATGGATCACCCCACAGATCCTTCCCCGCTGGGCGTAAATGAGTGAAGCAGACAGAAGAATAAAGAGAGTTGCCAGAAAAATTATGACAAGAGTAATCCTTCTCATTTTCTACCTCCTCTAACTAGTTCGAATTAGAGTTAGAACTCGTCAGAAAAACGAATGATTTTGAGATGCTTTGCAGAGATCGGAACATCGAGTCCACTGGATATCCTTAGAATTCAAAGACGACTCTTCAACCTAGATGTTACAAATATCTTTACGCTTCTCGCGAAGGAAAGTTTCCTTTTCGGGAGCTTCATTTAGATTATTCGTTTCGGTGAGAATATTGTTTTTGCTGTTGTGGGGGGTCGTGATTTTGGTCAAGGCAAAGCAGTAGAGATAGGATGAATACTCCTCTTTATAAATTTTCTTATGTCTTGTGGTTATCGGGTTCGATAAATCGAACCCCTAAAGCTGATTCTCATTATTGACGGCCTGGTTCCGATCCTCCGAGGAAAAGAGAATTTATCATATAGACTATATCCGCTATATCAATCATCCCATCGCAATTGGCATCCCCCGCTACGGAGGGCTCAGGGGCAGCTCCACTTATAAACAGGTAATCTATCAGATATACCACATCGGCTATATCAACTATTCCATCTCCATTAGCATCCCCACATAAATAATAAGTCTGTACATACTTTATGGTTGCATAGTAACGATCGTTGGCACTAATAGAACCCCATCCGGTCACATAGACATTGCCAGAATCATCTAAGGCTATGTCGCTGCCGACATCCAGCCCATCTCCTGGTCCATTATATCTTGCCACCCAAATCTGATTCCCGGATGAGTCATATCTTACGGTGGCGCAATCCTCCTCTGTTCCGTCGCCCTCACTTGCTCCGGTTACATAGATATTGCCAGAGTCGTCTATGGCTATGCGATATGCGCTGTCGAATCCATTCCCCGGTCCATTATATCTCGCCACCCAAAGCTCATTCCCGTCTTTGTCATATTTTATGGTGGCATAGTCTCTGTTATAGTCTGTGTCAAAATCGTCACTAGTCCCGGTAACATACACATTGCCAAAGCTATCTACGGCTAAGTCATAACCGTAATCATTTCCGTTCCCCGGTCCATTATATCTTGCCACCCAAAGCTCATTGCCGTTTTCGTCGTATTTTACGGTGGCGTAGTCATAGTATGTGTCACTCTTGGAGTCCTGTCCTGTCACATATACCTTGCCCGAACCATCTACAGCTATGGCATTGGCTATATCCCACCCGTAGTCATCCGGCCCATGGTAGGTTCTTTTCCAAACCTCATCCCCTCCCGCATCGTATTTTATGGTAACATAGTCATAGTTGTACGGATATACGTCGGTTTGTTCACTCTTTCCTGTCACATATACGCTGCCAGAACCATCTAGAGCTATGGCGTGAGCCTCGTCCCGTCTGTTCCCTTCTCCATTGTATCTTGCTACCCAAAGCTCATTCCCGGATGAGTCATATTTTACGGTGGCGTAGTCAGAGTATGTCCCACTACCACCACTGAGTCCGGTTACATACACGTTGCCGGAATCATCTGCGGCTACGTCCCAAGCCATATCAGTTGAATTTGCCCCATCATATATTCTGACCCAGGCAGTATCTCCATCAGGATAGTACCTTATAGTACAATAATCTTGATCTCCTCCAGTCGCACAAACACTGTTAGAAACATCTAAGGCAATCCTAGCACCGCCCCAGGACCCGAACCATAATTGATTTCCGTCAGTATCATATTTTATAGTCGCGCTTGTTCCTGTCACATACACGTTGGCAGAATCGTCTACGGCTATAGCAAGAGCCTGATCCCATTGGTCTCCTAGTCCATCGTATTCTGCCACCCAAGCGGTCTTCGCAAAGATACCAGCTAAAGCAGGCACAGCCCAGAAAACCAAAAAGACTATCCCAAAGAGAGCCGTTATGGAAAAACGTTTTAACATAACACCTTCGAGATTTGCGAGTTATTTTGCATAATAAAAATACCAAACCCCTTGCCCCATCTGCCCCTTCAGCAAGCTTGGATATTTAAAAGATAAACAAAACTTCAGTTCAGTCAAGAGGAAAATCAATGAAAGGTCAGAAAACTGAACCTAATAAAGGAACCAGAGATCAAGGCTGCCGTATCTTAAAACTCATCCGGAAGGAAAAGCTCTCGTGATCTAAACAAATCTACACACAAGTTCAAAGATTTCTGGACAGACTTGAAACTCCAATAATACTATAAATGAATCTGGCTTTATGTTCCCATTTCCCACGAACCCAAATACTCCTTCTGTTCAGGAGTCAACTTATCGACTTTCACGCCCATCGATTTTAACTTCAGACGGGCGATCTCGGAATCTATCTTCTCAGGAACGCCATAGACTCGATTCTCCAGTCCCTTCCCGTGATTGACCAGATACTCGGCGGAGAGGGCCTGGTTGGCAAAGGACATATCCATAACGCAGGCAGGATGACCTTCAGCCGCAGAGAGGTTAACTAAACGTCCATCGGCCAAAAGGTTTATTCTTTTCCCGTTTCTCAGAGTATATTCGCTGACGAATTCTCGTATCTGTCTTTTTCTTTTGGCTATCTTCTCCAGACCGGGTATATCGATCTCCACATTGAAATGCCCGGCGTTGCAGACCACGGCGTTGTCCTTCATCATCCTGAAATGCTCAGGCCGGATCACGTTGATATCGCCGGTCAGGGTGCAGAAGATGTCGCCGATCTTGGCCGCTTCTGCCATGGGCATAACCCTGAAGCCATCCATGGCCGCCTCGATGGCCTTCAAAGGATCGACCTCAGTGACGATCACGTCCGCACCCATTCCCTTAGCCCTGGTGGCAAATCCACGACCGCACCAACCGTAACCCGCCGTCACCACCTTGGACCCGGCCAGAAGGAAATTGGTGGCACGCAAAATCCCATCCACGGTGGATTGTCCGGTGCCGTAGCGGTTATCGAAAAAATGCTTGGTCTTGGAATCGTTGACCGCAATCAAAGGACACTTCAAAACGCCGTGTTTTTCCATGCTTCTCAAACGAACCACCCCGGTGGTGGTCTCCTCTGTTCCGCCGATCACGTTCTTCAAAAGCTTCTTGCGGGAAGCATGCAGGGTGGAGACTAAGTCTGCTCCGTCATCCATGGTGATGTCTGGTTCGATATCCAGCGCGCTGTTGATGTGTTGATAGTAAATCCGGTTGGTCTCGCCCCTGATGGAGAAGACAGGGATGTTGTAGTCCTTCACCAACGATGCAGCCACGTCATCCTGGGTGGATAAAGGATTGGAGGCGCACAGCGTCACCTTTGCTCCGCCGGTGGTCAAGGTACGCATGAGATTGGCTGTCTCGGTAGTAACGTGCAGGCAGGCCGAGATTTTCACACCCTTCAACGGCTTTTGCTTGGCAAATCTCTCACGAATCAATCTTAAGACGGGCATGTTTCTCTCGGCCCATTCAATCCGCAGCTTACCATGTTTGGCTAAGTTGCGATCTTTTATGTGGTATTTCATATTCCTTTTCCTTTTTTGGTGAATTAGGAGGATTCCGTCACTGGAGTCTAGAGCTTCGGCTTCAGGGCTGGACGGGGAAAGCAGATAAGCCTATAGGCTTACACTCCAGGCTCTTTAAGCATCTCTTTTCAAATCTTCCACCTTGTCTGTTCTCTCCCAGGTGAAATTGGGTTCGTTTCTGCCGAAGTGACCAAAGGCTGAGGTCTCCGTATAAATAGGTCTCCGCAGGTTCAGCATCTCAATGATCCCCCGGGGAGTAAGCTGAAAGTGCTTTTTTATCAACTCCAGCATTTTCTCATTTGAAACCTTTCCGGTGTCAAAGGTGTTCACCATGATGGAGACGGGATCAGCCTCTCCAATCACGTAAGCTAATTGGATCATAAACTTGTCCGCCAGGCCTGCGGCTACCATATTCTTGGCAATGTAACGTGCCATATAGGAAGCGGAGCGGTCCACCTTGGTGGGGTCCTTCCCGGAGAAGGCTCCACCCCCGTGAGGAATCCTTCCACCGTAAGTGTCGACGATTATTTTTCTGCCGGTCATTCCAGTGTCAGATTGAGGTCCGCCGATAACGAATTTGCCGGTGGCATTGACAAAGTACTTGGTTTTCTCATCCAGAAGTCTTGGCTCGATTACCGGCCTGACCACGTTTTCGATTATTTCATGTCTTGCCTTCTGAGTTATGAGTTTCCCGGTCCCGTCCAATATCTCCTCGGTATGCTGGCAGGCTAAGATTATGGTGTCCACCCGCACCGGATCTCCATTAACGTATTCAACCGTAACCTGGGATTTTCCATCGGGACCGAGGTATGGCAGGGTTTTCTGTTTCCTCACCTGGGCTAACCTCATGCAGAGTTTGTGTGCCAACATAATGGGCATGAGCTCCGGGGTCTCGTTGCAGGCATACCCGATCATCAGCCCCTGATCTCCCGCCCCTCCAACGTCCACCCCTTGTGCAATATCCGGAGACTGGGAACCTATGGCATTCAAGATGGCACAGCTCGAGTAGTTAAAACCGTACTTGGCATCCGTATAGCCGATCTTTTTTATGAGATTGCGCACCAGTCGGGGAAGGTCCACATAACCTGTAGTGGTTATCTCGCCCCCCACGATGACCAGGCCCACGGTGATGAAGGCTTCGCAAGCTACCCTGCCATTCGGATCCTGGCTTATCACCTCGTCCAGTACCGCATCCGAAATCCGATCGCACACCTTATCCGGATGGCCCTCGGCTACAGATTCAGAAGTGAAAAGGAAATTCTTCCCAGATACCATGTTTTTCTCCTTGACTGAGAGTTTCGATTCATTACGTCGATTTTTGGATTGGTCACTAGTTGTGAGTCCTATGTGAAAACTTTTTCGAACAGTCTAGACTTCGGGAGTGAGGCCTTGATTTCAATATCCTGAATATCCGATTTCAGATGAATCTCCTACGTTTAGATGATGAAACACCCCGTGTACCGCGGCGTGGTTCCCGATCAAGGAAGATTGAAGACGGGAGTTGTTTACCTCTGCCCGTTCACTGATAATTGAATCTCTTATGATGGAGTTTCTTATCACCGCCTTATCAGCCACGGAGACATAAGGACCTAAAATCGAATTCTCCACCCTTGCGGTCCTGGACACGAAAACCGGCGGGATGACTACCGAACCTTTCAACCTAAGAGCTGATTTTATCCTGGACAAAAGATGTCGGTTGGTTTCAAGCAGGGTCTCCGGCTTGCCGCAATCATACCAGCCGGTAATATCAAAGGTCTTAAACTTGGTCCCCTGATTAATCATCAACTGCAGAGCGTCGGTCAGTTGATATTCGTTTTTGGTCGTTATGTTCTTCTCGACGACTTCTTTCAACGATTGCTTGAAGGCCTCGGTGCTTCTGATATAGTACACTCCGACCACCGCCAGGTTGCTGGTGGGCTTGTCCGGTTTTTCCACGAGCTTTTTGGCAAACCCTCTTTCCATCTCCACTATGCCGAATCTACGAGGATCGTCCACGCTTTTCGTTCCCAGAGCATCGAATCTGCCCCGGAGCACGGGAGCAAGATCCGTCTCGAAAATTGTATCTCCCAAGACTATCAAGACCGGTTCAGCCTTCTTGATCTCCGGGCTAGCTAACCAGATGGCGTATCCCAATCCCTTGAGTTCCTTTTGTTCTATAAACTTCGATTTGAACCTGTAGTTTCTATTGACATATTCTACGATTTGCCCTCCCATGAAGCCGATGATAAAAATCACCTCATCAATCTTCACCTGTTTCAAGGCATCCAGAATATGTCCCAGGATGGGCTTTCCCGCCACGTGCAGAAGTCCTTTGGGGGCGGTATGGGTATGCGGCCTCAATCTGGTTCCTATTCCGGCTACCGGGATTATTACTTTCATGTTGCCTTTCTATCTCCCTTCAAAAGACGCTGTTAACCGAAGAAAGAAATTTACGAATTTACTTCTGTTTGTCAACTCTTATTTTTTACATACCTGAGTCGTATGAAAGAAACATCTGCAATACTGCTTGTAGAATGCCAGCAGAAAGCAAGAGGAGATGATTCTCTCGACTTCGTACTCCTCTATTCCTCTCCTTGGCAACGGAGACCTTGTGCGATACCTTAAGACGTTCCATCATGGAGACGGCGCGGGTGACGTACAAGAAAACGCGAAATGAATTGGGCAACCACAGTAGGTTCTCTCTACTGATCGAAGTAAAGAAAAGACAAGCCCTCCCGTTTTATACTCTAGACTCTTGACTTTATACTCTACGCTCTCAACTCTTAGCTCTTCTGATCTCGAAGACCACCAGATTCTTTGAATCGGGGCAGCAGACCGAGATGGCATCGGGATCGTCTTCCCAGAAGTGGGTTCCACCGAACATCAGGGTTCTGGCGGCGGGAATCACGGTCAACATTCCTTCGGTGCATAATCCACCCGGAGCTATTCCACCCTTGAAGAAAAACTCCTCGCCCACCTTATGACCTAAAGAACATTTTCCCTTGATGCTTTTCACCGTGACCTTTATGTCCGGAATCTTTTCGGACGGATGAGTCATGATTCCTCCTTAATTATTGTGAGTTCGTTGAACTATTCGATTCTGGAGTGCAAAGCTTTGCCTTTTGCTTGGTAAACCTAAAGGTTTACACTCCAGCCAAATGGTAAACCTGAAGGTTTACACTCCCTCTGTCTTGCATCAGACGCGGGAGATTCTGATGTCTCCGAATCCCAGTTTTGCAATTATCCTCAATTTCCTTTGAACCGTGTCGTATCCCTCATCCTGATAATCGACCCGTTTACCCAGGCCGCCCTCGTGTTTACCCAGGATGTCGATGTCACCGGCGCCGCAGGTTCCGGTGGCTGATATCTTAACCTCGCCTGGCACCCAAATTTTGATGTCTCCGAACCCCAGACCAAGGTTGACCATATTTTCCCGGTCCGAGAAGTTTGCTTTGGTGAGATCGACCTCGATATCGCCGAAGCCCATCTCCGCATCCAGCCCATGAGGATCTATGTCTTTGGCATCTATTTTCAGATCTCCGAAGGCCCTCGAGTATTTCTTTCCCTCTTTGACGGACAACGCATTCTCAGAGAAGAAATAAGTTCTTCTCAATAAGAGCCATATGCCCAGAGCCACCAAAATCAAAGGCCAGAATTTTCCCAGAGTGGGCCAGAAGCGAATCATCTCAAAGCTGTCCAAGAGAGCCAGAAATCCAATCAGAATTAGCAGTACACCGAAAGTGACGGTCCAGAAATTCTTTTGTGCCATATGTTACTCCCTCTTCTGGTTATCTCTTCAGGATAAATAGAAGGCTGACGCCTTGACTCCAATTTAGGCCCGACTAAGCGCATTTTGAAAAGGAGCCTTCAAAGTCCCCTGAGTTATGTGAGCCGACAATATGTATCTGTGATGGATTCCCGAAACGGCATTTCGTCTTTTTCTCTCCGGACCACGTCGCTCCAATAGGAGGGGGATGGGGAACAGAGCCCTTCCTTGGCAAAATCGGACCTAACAGATATTTGTTCAAGAGGACAAGCAAAATGACCGCTATTACAAAACATATGATCAAAGCCGGAATCAGGATGCCTTTGTACCTGGGCCTGAATTTCCTGAAAACCAAAGGTCTCCGTGAGATCAACTCCCGCTTCAACTCCGTTAAATCAGCCAGAACCTCATCCATGGTATGATACCTGAACTCAGTATCCTTTTGCAGTAGTTTTTTCACAATTCTCTGTAGTTGCTCTGGGGCCTGCTTCTGATATTTTGCTAAAGGTTCAGCCGCATCATTTACGATCGAATCGAGAATCGCTGTCTCGTCTTGTCCCTTAAAAGGAATCTGTCCGGTGATCATCTCATACAGGACCGCACCGAAAGAAAAAATGTCGCTTCGACGATCTATTTGCCCACCTCGAGCCTGCTCCGGAGACATATACTGAATCCTGCTCAGAGTTTCTCCGGTGTTGGTCACGCCAGACCTTTGTTTCCAGGTCGGCAGACCGAAATCGGTGATCTTGATCCCGCCTTTTTTGGTCAGCATCACATTGTTAGACTTCATGTTCCCATGAATGATACCTTTCCTGTGAGCGGCAGTCAAGCCTTCTCCGATCTTAATGGCGATTTCAAGAGCTGTCCGAACCGGAATTGCCTTCTCCCTTGTGATCTCTTTGACGGACTTCCCTTCGAAGTAAGCTCTGGAAATGAAACATTCGCCTTCGGTTTCACCCGTTTCATAGATGGTGGCGATGTGGGGATGATACAAGGCGGATAAAACTTCAGCTTCGTGCACAAATCTGGTCTTGGCTTCTCCATCACACAAAAGGTGTTTGGGCAGGAATTTCAAAGCAACTATCCGATCAAGCTTGGTGTCTTGGGCTTTGTATAGCACACCCATTCCCCCCTCGCCAAGTTTCTCTAGGATTTTGTAATGTGAAATCGTTTTCCCTATCATAATCTTGAATTCATTGCTGTCGAACTCATCCCCGTCCACTTCTCTTACGAAGAGAAGGGGAGTTAAGGTCCCTCTCTTTTTGAGAGAGGAATTTAGGGTGAGTTAAAACCTGCCTGAGTCTCTCTAACACACTGCTCATGCCCTTCTCAATCTCTTCATTTTTGAATCGGACAACTTCAATTTCCAGATTATTGATTATGTATGTCCTTAACTCATCGTGCTCTTTCTGATAGTCGTGACTCTTACCGTCAATCTCCAGCACCAATCAGTTTTCATGACAATAGAAATCTGCGACAAAGAAAGTTTCCTTGTCCATGTACTGAAAGAATATGGGATACTGGCGAAGAAACTTCTTCCCTAACACTTTTCTGTTCCGAACTGCACACCAGAATAGCTGTTCACTGCGGGTAGATCTCTTCCGTAAATCTCGACATAGTCTTTTGGCCACTTCGATTATGTTTTTCTTCATGTCAATCTGTTCCTGAACTCATCCCCTGACCCCTTCTCTTGTGAAGAGAAGGGGTAAAGTCCCTCTCTTTTTAAGAGAGGGATTTAGGGTGAGTTCATCCTGTGTCCTGGAACTCATCCCCCATCCCCTTGTCTTGGCAAGAGAAGGGGAGTTAAGTCCCTCTCTCTGTGAGAGAGGGATTAGGGTGAGTTCATCCTGTGATGTATTTTTGCCGATCACATCAAATATCTTCTCATAATAATGAGGACAACAACTTCTATGTGTTCTTGTTGAATTCTCTTTCGATTTCCTCGGCTGTCAGTGACTCATCCAGATACTTCCGGTGATCGATATTTTTCCAGCGCTGGTTTACCCGACGTCGACATATCCGATGGATGTTCAACAAATGGCGTGTGGAGATGTTGTCGGTGGTACTGTTTTTCCCGCCGGAACCGCAACTCAAGGTGAAAGAAGGCGATAGGGTATTGAACATCCCTCCCAGTGCTCCCTGGGTGGATGGAGTGTTGACCAAGATCCGGGCGACATCAAGATTTCTGGAGAAGTATTCGATCCGCTCCGGGTTGTTGGAATAGATCACCGCTGTGTGGCCGATGCCTCCAAAGCGGGTGATTTCCATGCAGCGGGCAATGGCGGCTTCAAAGGTTTCTTCAACATAGAATGCGAGAATGGGTGCCAGAATTTCCGCGGACAGCGGTTGCTTGGGGGAAACCTCATCGAGCTTTGCCACAAGAACCGAGGCATCCAGAGGCACCTGGATGCCGGCCATCTCCGCAATCCGCTGAACCGACTGGCCCACCACCGCAGCCAACATCATCTCCCTTTGTCTGTCATAAGCGATACGACCGACTTTTTCGATTTCCTCCGGCGACAAAAGGTAAGCTTTTTGCATCTTGAACTCCGCCATCACCTTTTCAGCGATCGCACTCCTAACCACGATAGCCTGCTCGCTGGCACATATGGAACCGTTGTCAAACGTTTTGGACATCAAGATATTCTGAACGGCGAAGGGGATATCGGCGGTGGTGCCAATGTAAACCGGTACATTGCCGGATCCAACTCCTATTGTCGGCGTGCCAGAGCTATAGCTTGCTTTGACCAATTCACCTGCACCGGTGGCCAAAATGAGCGCCAGCCCACGATGGCTCATCAACTCCTTCGTCATCTTGGGGTTGGGTTTGGTCAACCACTGGACGCAATGCTCAGGTGCGCCTGCCTTCAGCGCTGATTCGTAACAGACCCGAGCAGTTTCCGCCACGCAGTTTTTGGCTATCGCATTGCCACTGATAATCACCGGATTGCGGGTTTTCATGGTAATGAGAATCTTGAAGATGGTGGTGGACGTGGGATTGATCGCTGGAATCAATGCCAGAATCGGGCCCAATGGCTGGGCCATTTCGATGATGCCCGAAAATGAATCCTCAGAGATGACACCCACCGTCTTCTGGTTTTTGATGTCCTCGTACACCAACTGGCTGGCGATGGCATTCTTGATAACTTTATGTGGCCCAAAGCCCATGCCAGTTTCCTCAGCCGCCATTATGGCGAGACGGACACGGTTATCCATCGCTGCCAGATAGACCGCCCGTGCAATGCGATCCGTTTTAGACTGGTCTAATTCTCTGAAAGCAGTAGCCGCTTTTTGGGCTCGCTGGATAAGCTCATCAGTACTAGCCATGGCCAGTCCTCCTATCGTTGGCAACTTGGCCCTCGTTCGTTACTTCTATCTACTTCAGCGCCACGGACATCGACGGTCCGTCAGGGATGTGTCTCTGACGAACAAGAGCTGCTTTATGGGTTTTCCCTCAACATGCTCCGTGTGGACTGAGCATTCACTTTGTACCATTTCATGAATGGTGGTTACGGGGTGATCTAATACCGATGTGGTTCTGGTTTCATTCGAGAATCTCCTCGCAGCCGCTTTGCCACACAAAAGATGTTTGGGCAAAAACTTCAGAGCTACTGTCCGATCCAGCTTGGTGTCCCGGGTCTTGCAGACCACACCTCCCGCTTCCGCTTCAGCGGGATCCTCAGAACTGCAACCACTCGTTCTACCAAGTGCTGGACTCGTGGGCAGTTTTGGGACATGCCGCCTTCACCGAGTTTTTCGAGAATCTTGTAATGTGAAATGAATCTGTTTTTCATTGAACGCTTTCAAACCTCGTGAAGTGCTGTTCTTTCATTTCCGAATTCGCCCGATCTGATCCTTGAACTCACGAACCTTGGGGATCCTGGGTATTGGGGATAACGTCGAAGCAATATGCTTAGCAGTATGGCGTGACATCATCCTGGATTCATCGCTGCGCCTGGTTTTTCAAGGCGGACCCGCCGCCTCCCGAATCGCTATCACGTGCTGCAAGGTTCGGAGTCTCCGTCGCCGCTGCTCAGAACCCAAACCAGGATGAAAGCCCCGGTAACCGCTATCACCCCCAGAATCACGGTTTTCCTCTCATCCGGTTCCTTGATCCCCAACGATTCGATCTCAGAGAGGTCTATTTCCTTGTAGCCTTCTTGGTCGACGTAGCCGACTAACCTGGAATGCTCAACCTTTGGATCCTTAATCTCCAACTGGGTTCCGTTGGTCATGGTTACCCAGACGCTGGATTTTTGCCCCAGTTCGGAAGCCTCTTCAGGCGAGACATACCTCATGCTGGTACAGCCGCCCAAATAGGAGACCAAGCTCAATAGGACGACAATGGATACCAACTTCCGACACATGGTGTGGTTCATCGTTATATTCACTCTCGGTTCGCCATCTGGTTAAGTACGCCCATCCCCGCGAAACCTTACCAAGACGCTGCAATGACAAATGATCCTCCCCATCGAACACCGTCGCTGATGGAGCTTTGGTTGTGCCTTCAATAAAGCGGCAAATTGCCTAACTGTCAATTAAAAAAAGCAAAGGGAAGAGTGGTCCTGAAGTTATTAGAAGTAATGACGGGGTTGTTCAAAGTAGAACGATGGCCCCAGCTTTGATCTGCCCGGCCTTGTCTCCTTAAGCGTACGGCTAAGTTCTTACTTGGTTTTTGCCAGTTCATTTTTCAAGAGGTCTATCACCTTGACCGGAGTGGGATCTTCTCTATTGAGGATAGCTAAATAGAAGCTGGCGAAATCGCCCAATTGAATCAGAGAGAAGATGCGAGAGAGAAGGGTCTCTCCGGAACTTTCGACCTCCAATACTTTCACCTTCTCTTTCTCTATGATCCTTTTGACGATTTCCATCCTGCTTTTGACGCGAGGATGATCGTCTTGGTCTTTCAGGATAACCACGATCAGATTGTCTCGATACTCAGATAAGATTTTCCACCCCACCAGCTCGTTATGGTTGAATTCGGGAAAGACGTTGTTGAACGCCAGCATTTTGGCATTTTCACAAATTTGCCCTTTCCATCTGGTGGAGACCGCGTCAAAATGGTCGGTTGCGGCATAGATTATGGGCAGCTTCTGGTGAAGCTCCAAAGCGATTCTCTTGGCAGGATTTTCCCGAACTCCCGACTCCAGTCCGTATCTCAACCTATTTGAGCTTAGAAATTCTCCGGTTCTTTTTATTAGAGCTTTTTCGCCTTCAACAAATCCCAGCTTTTCCAACATCACCAATACCGGAACGAAGGAATATCCCAGGGCAGCTCGCGGGGGGAAGCCCTTGGGTATATTTACCCAGGTGATTTTATTCTGAAGGGATTTTTCTTCTACCTTTCCGCCCGTGGAGAGGGCGAGAATCATGGCCTTTCTGTTAAGCGCATCATCATAAGCTGAAAGCGTCTCCTCGGTGTTTCCGGAATAACTGGAGATGAAGATCAGGGAAGACTCGCCCACAAAACGGGGCAAGGTGTAATTTCTGCAGATAAAGAACGGGATATTTAGTCTCTCAGCCAAATAGGAACGCACCAAATCGCCACCGATGGCTGATCCACCTAACCCGGCTAAGACTATGTTTTCTATTCCGCTAGCGTTCCAGTCCGGCAGTTCGGCCGCCCCTGCGATATTTGAAGCATCCTCAAATTGGGAAGGGAATTGATAGATCAGATCATACATGCCCTTTGGATCGATCTTTTTGATTTCGTTTGTTTCGTCTAAAAGGTGCATGGTTTGACTATCCTCAAAGTCTTTGACCTCCCTGTGTCTGGACTTGTATTTTGACATCTCGGAGGAGCATACAGGTTTATTCCAATTTCCCCTTGTTATCCTTTTCCAAATCTCTTGGCATAATCCTCTATCAGAACCTTTTTGATCTCATCAATGGTAGAAAGATTAAGAACCTTCTGCGCCAGCTCTTGCGCCTCTTCGAAGGTTATGGATCGGATTATCTTCTTTATCTCCGGGATGGCCATGGCACTAGTGGAGAGTTCATCCACCCCCATTCCCACCAGAAGGATGGTGGCCAGCGGATCTCCACCCATTTCCCCGCACAGCCCTACCCAAATGCCATTTCTGTGCCCGGCGTCAATGGTCTGCTTGATCAGCTTCAATACCCCGGGATGTAATCCCTGATAGAGATGGGCTATCCTTTCATTTCCCCGATCCACGGCTACTGTATATTGAATGAGATCATTGGTTCCTATGCTGAAGAAGTCTGACTCTTTTGCCAGGGCATCCGCAGACAAAGCCGCAGAGGGAATCTCCACCATTATCCCTACCTCCACGTTCTCGTCAAAAGGAATCCTCTTCTTTCTTAACTCGTCTTTAGCCTCTTCCAACAGAGCTTTGGCTTTCTTGAGCTCTTGTGCCTCCGAGATCATGGGAAACATGATTTTTATGTTCTTTTTGGCGCTGGCTTTAAGCATGGCCCTCAATTGGATCTTGAAGAACTCAGGAAGGTCTAAACAAGCTCTGATCGCCCTCCAGCCCAAAAAAGGATTGGTCTCGTAAAGGGTCCCGGTATGACCATCGAACTTATCACCGCCCAGATCAAACGTTCTTAAGATCACCGGCTTGGGATAAACCTTATTCGCTACCTCCTGATAGGCCTGATATTGTTCCTCCTCAGTGGGCAGATCAGATTGAGCCAGATACAAATACTCGGTTCTGAACAGGCCGATTCCCTCGGCTCCGTATTCCAAGGCAGAGGCGGTATCCTGGGGAAGCTCGATGTTGGCAGACAGCTCGATTTTCCTTTGGTCGCGCGTTTCAGCGGGAAGAAGCTTCAGTTCAGAAAGCTCCACCGTTTTTTTGATGATAAATTTTCTTCTCTTCTCGAATTCTTTGAGAGTTTCCTCATCCGGGCAGATGAGCAGCTCACCTCTGGTTCCGTCCAGGATTACACTTTGATCGCTTTGGACCTGGTCGAAAAGGTTCTTCAGCCCCACCACCGCAGGGATCTCCATGGATTTTGCCAGCAAAGCCACGTGAGAGGTGCCCCCACCAGCGTCCGTGGCAAAACCCAAGATGCTTTCTTTTTTCATGTGCACCACATCGGCCGGAGAGAGGTTTCGGGCGATCAATATCACAGGCGAGTCGATACTCTGCAGGGTCAAATGCTTGATGCCCAAAAGATTATAAATCAAACGGCTGGCCACCGTGTTTATGTCTAGGATCCTCTCTTTGAGATATTCGTCGGTAGAGGCGGATAGAGTTTGGGTGGTCTGGTCTATTACATTCTTGTAAACGAACTCTGCATTATTCCTGGTCTGCTTCATTCTTTCTATCACTGACTCATTGATGAAATCATCCTCCAGGATCATAATCTGTGCATCAAAGATCTTGGCGTGATCCGGATCGATTCTCTTGGCCACCTTCTCTTTTATCTTAGAGAGTTCCTTTTTGGTCTCATCCAGAGCTCTTTTGAACTTTAGGATCTCCTTCTGCACCTCGCGCTCCGGAATTTTCTCCTCTTTCACCTCCACCGTTTCGCGGTTCAAGAGAAACGCCCTTCCAATAGCTACCCCGGGAGAGGCGGGTGTGCCTCGATATATCGTACAGACTTCTTTATTCTTGTTTTTTCTTATGGATCTTAACGACAATTTACTCCTCACCGAATTTTTGTTCAAAGAGTTTTGCCAATTCCTCCACCGCCGCAGCTTCATCTTCTCCTTCGGCTTTGATGGTCACAAGGCTTCCCATCTCGGCAGCCAGGGCCATCACGCTCAGTATACTTTTGGCGTTTACCTCCAAGTCCTCCTTTTGAAGCGTGATCTCGGATTTGAACTTGTTTGCCCTTTGCACCACCAGGGCGGCAGGACGGGCATGCAATCCCAGCCTGTTGGTTATCTGTACCTTCTTTTCGACCAAAACACCATCCTTCTTTATCTACGAGTCTGAAATCTCGATTCCCAACCTGTAAGGGAAATCCTTCTTTGGGAGTCAATGCGTAAGCCTTTTATGGAGACTTTGCGGAACAAATCCCTTCTGGATTCAGGGCGCCAGCCTTCCACAAAATCCTTCCGGATCAACTCCTCTTTTCTTTTGGGTACTTAGGGCGTTAGCCTTTTGTTCACAACCGGAACCAAATACCCAAAATCACATTGGCGATTGTTTTCTTTCATCGTTCCCGTTGGTTATCACCCTTACGCTCGTACAAACATCTTACCTGACAGTTGCTTTATGAATCCTTTCAATTCCAAAGACAAGGGAGTCGACAAAGCCTGGGATGTGGTCACGTGTATATCTTGAGCAATCTTATCGATATGATAAGGCTCACCGGTCATCAGATCGTATATGCTCTTCTCTTGTTCGGAAAGCTGGGATGAATCCTTCTCGATTTTGCTCTTTTCTGTTTGCTGCAGTGTGATATTCATCCTCAATTCCTCCAAAATGTCTTCCACCGAGGTGACCAGTTTGGCTCCCTCTTTAATCAATCTATTCGTGCCTTCGCTGGTTTTTGCCCCGATATTTCCGGGAACTGCGAAGACCTCTCGATTCTGCTCTAAGCCATGTTGGGCGGTAAGAAGCGCCCCACTTTTGGCACCTGCCTCAATGACGACCACGCCTAAGGAGAGTCCACTTATTAATCTATTTCTTCTGGGGAAGTTTTGTTTTTCAGGCTTGGTGCCCAAGAGGAACTCGGAAACTAAAGCACCTTTTGGCATGATTCTTTCTGCCAACTTTCTGTTCTGAGGAGGATAGATCACGTCCAGTCCCGAGCCGAATACCGCAATGGTTCTGCCGTTCTCCTCAAGTGCAGAGGAATGTCCGATCGAGTCTATGCCCCAGGCCAATCCGCTGATGATGGTGATTCCTCTCTTGGCCAGTTCTCTCCCGATCTTTTGGGCGGTTTGGTTTCCGTAGGCAGAGGCAGCTCGGGCTCCCACTATAGCAATGGCGTTTTTGTCCTCCTCTTTGATCTCCCCTTTGATAAAAAGAAACGGCGGTGGATCATAAATCGATTTCAGATTCTCAGGATAAGCGTCATCCTTGAAAGTCAAAAGGCGGACTTGGTTTTTTCCGATCAACTCCAACTGTTTCTCCGTCAGCTTCCAGTCCACGTTCCTTTTAATGTTGGAGGCGGTGATCGGTCCAATGTCAGGCAAGTCACCAAGCTTCCTTTCCGGGGCGGATAAAACGGCCTCCGGAGAACCGAAATGCTTAACCAAAGAGATGAAACGGATCGGTCCCACGTTTGGCACGGTGGAAAGGGCAAGCCAGCTTTTGAGCTCGGAAGGGTTCGACTCCATATCTTGGCTTTCTATGGCTTTTCCTGCTCTCCGAGTTCCGATCCTAGCATAGCCAGAAGGCTTTCCAGCCCCTGGCCGGTCAGAGCGGAGATATAACAGATATTGTTCTGCCCGTTGTTGAACCTCGTCATTTTCTTTATCTTTCCTTTGGGGGATAGATCGATCTTATTAATAGCCACAACCCCGGGACGGCTCAAGAGCTGAGGGTCAAAGAGTCTTATCTCGTCCCTGAGAGCTTCGTAATCACTCTTGATATCCGGTGAGGTTACGTCTAACAGATAGAGCAGAAGTTTGGTTCTCTGAATATGTTTTAAGAATTGGAGTCCCAGACCTTTTCCCTGGTGTGCTCCTTCGATCAATCCCGGTATATCAGCCAGAACGAAGCTTCTATTACCGTTCAGTTTGACCATTCCCAGATTGGGAGAAAGTGTGGTGAAAGGGTAATCTGCTATTTTGGGTCGGGCAGAGGACAACTTAGCCAGAAGGGTCGATTTTCCCACGTTAGGCTGCCCCACCACTCCCACGTCCGCCAGAAGCTTCAGCTCCAGGGAGAGCTTTCTCTCTTCGCCCTTGGCCCCGGGCTCAGATCTTCTGGGAGCCTGATGGGTGGGGGATTTGAAGCGGGCATTCCCCCTGCCTCCCTTTCCTCCTTTTGCCGCTAGATAAACCTGATCTTCTTTGGTGAGATCGACCAAGATCTTTTTGGATTCGGCGTCCTTCACCACAGTTCCCGAAGGCACTTTGATCCAGACATCCTCACCTCTTTTTCCGTGCTTCAAAGCTCCCTTCCCGTGCTGGCCGTTTACAGCTTTCAAGTGTTTAACATAACGAAAATCCAGCAGGGTGGTCATGTGGGGGTCGACCCTGATTACCACGTCGCCTCCATCTCCCCCATCTCCCCCGTTCGGCCCTCCCTTGGGAACGTACTTTTCCCGCCGGAAACTGGTGCAACCATTTCCTCCCTTCCCCGCTTTGACCTTGATCTCTACATAATCGACAAACATGATTGTGGCAGGTGGCTTGCGCCTCCTTATTAGCCGGATTTCACCATCTTGGTCAGAGTCTCCTTCAAGATGGTTTTGTCAATGTCCTTATGCAGTACACCCCTGAAAGCAACGGAGATTTTCCCATTCTCCTCGGAGACCACAATGACGATGGCATCGGACTCCTCCGTTATGCCGATGGCGGCCTTATGTCTCATCCCGAACAATTTGCCGTACAGGGGGTTCTGGGTTAAGGGGAGAGTACATGCCACAGCCACCACAAAGTCTCCCTGAATTATGGCCGCTCCGTCATGCAGGGGGGTGTAAGGGGTGAATATTGTCACCAGCAGGTCGGACGAAACCTCGGCATTTATTGTCTTTCCGGTCTCTATGAAGGTTTTCAATCCTATGTCTCTCTCTATGACCATCAATCCCCCATAACGAAGCTGTGACAGCTTGACGGCTGCCCTTACCAGCTCATCTAAGGTTCTCTCCTTCTCATATTTAAAAAACATGCGGAAGAGTTTGTTGTGACCGATCTGAGCCAGCGCGCCCCTGATCTCAGGTTGAAAGACGATGACCAAAACCAATATTCCCACGGTGGCGATGTTCGTGATCAGCCACTTCATCCCCTCCAGCTGAAACCAAAAGGCGAAAAAGGAGACCAAAAAGAGCAGGAAAAGGCCGATGACTATCTGCACAGACCTTGTCCCTTTCATCAGTAAAAGGACCCGATAGAACAAAAATCCCACGATGACCACATCGATTAAATCGAGCAAGTCGAATTTCAAAAAGCTTATGTGAAATAACTCCATGACCAGATAAAGAGCTTAGAGATGAATTCCCAACGCGAACTACCGCAACTCGGGGTCAGGCTTGACGGCGTGTTGGCAGAGCCATATTGTCATTCTGAGGGAACCCCGCCAGAGGCGGGGTGAACTCCGCGACCGAAGAATCTCTTCGGTTCATATGAAGATTCTTCCCCCGCCAAAGGCGGGGTCAGAATGACAAAGTGTTAGCTGGAGTTCTTCAACTCACCCTTAAGAATCGCATCTATCAAACCAGCCACCCTTTTACTCTCCTTGACATCGTGCACCCTGACTATGTTTGCCCCGTTCATTATGCTGACCGCCAAAGCGGCCAAGCTTCCCTCCAATCTCTCCTCGACCGGCAAGTCGAGGATTTTGCCGATGAACGATTTTCTGGACGTACCAATCAAAATCGGACAATCCAATATAAAAAACTTTTTGAGATTTTTCAATATGTTTAGATTATCTTGAAGTCTTTTTCCGAATCCGATCCCTGGATCGATTACGATGTTCTCCTTTTTCATTCCGGCGTTTATTCCCAGCTGGATGCTTTCCCGCGAGTACTTTGTTATCTCCTCTATCACATCATCATAATATGGATTCTCCTGCATGTTTCTAGGAGTCCCCTTAATGTGCATTAAGACAATGGGCACCTGGCATTCGGCGGCGATTTTCTTCATCCGGGGATCGAATCTCAAAGCGCTTATGTCATTTATCATCTCTGCCCCAGCATCCAAAGCCTTTCTGGCGATTTCTGACTTGTAGGTATCGATGGAAATGGGAATATCTATTTGTTTGGATAGCTTTTCTATCACCGGAATCACTCTGGAGAGTTCCTCTTCAATGGTAACCGGATCCGACCCGGGGCGACTCGATTCCCCACCCACATCGATCATATCCGCACCTTCCTCTGCTATTCTTACTCCGTGCCTAACCGCATCATCGAATTTCAAGAATTTCCCTCCGTCTGAAAAGGAATCCGGGGTCACATTCAAGATTCCCATAAGGTGCGTGCGCGACGAAAGATCAAGAATCCTCTTGGCGAAATTGAGCTTGAATTTGTCTCCCTTTTGCACCGTGGTCTGTGGCATTAGTGAACCTTCGTGGATCCTGAATGGGCTGTTTCTTTCTTCTCAGGACATCTCCGTACCCCATACAGTGGCTGGAATTCTCGGTCAGGAATGCCTGGGAGGGGTCGGTTGTCTGTGCATCCTTAGGTCTCTTCGGATAATGCGCTTCCCTTTATCAAGGCGAAGGCTTCTTTTCTGAGGGCATCTTTCTTCAGCGTTCCGCGTATGGCAGAGGTGATGGTCACCGATCCGTACTTTTTCAAACCGCGCATGGTGAGACACATTTGTTCCGCCTCGATCACCACCAAGACCCCCTTGGGCTTTAGAACCTCCATCAATGTATCAGCCACCTGGGCGGTCAAACGTTCCTGCAGCTGGGGTCTTCGGGCCAAAACCTCCACCACCCGCACCAATCTGGAAAATCCGGTGACCTTGTTATCTGAGGGAATGTAAGCGATGTGTGCCTTTCCAAAAAATGGCAGAAGATGGTGCTCGCACAAGGAATGGAAAAAAATATCCTTGGCGATGATCATCTCGTCCTGGTTGGGGGCCGAGTAAAGCTTGACTTGGGCTTGCGGATTCTCATTCAGTCCGGCGAATATCTCTGCATAAAATTCTGCCACCCTTCGGGGAGTTTCTTTCAGCCCTTCCCTTTGGGGATCCTCACCTACCGCCTCCAGGATCATCTCCACCGCTTTTTCAATCTTTCTTTTGTTCATCTGAAGCAAGCGACTGATCCTGCGTTGGTCGTGCCTTCGACCCTGAGGGCTCAGGCCGATGGGAAGGCTCAGGCGTGAGGGGAGCAGGTTCTGCCGGCTTCTCCTCCTTTGCTTCCAGTTTCAGGGCCTCGAGTTTCTCCCCCCGCAGGATTTTATCTATCTCCTCCCCATCCAGAATCTCCCGCTCCAAAAGGGCGGTGGCCAAAAGATGGAGCTTGTCCAAATTGGCGCCCAAAAGTTCTGTTGCCTTCTCTTCTGCTTCCTCAACGATTCGCCTCACCTCTTTATCTATCTCCTGAGCAGTGTGTTCACTGTAGTCCCGGTGAGTAGCTATCTCGCGGCCCAGAAATATCTGCTCTTCTTTTTTGCCGAAGGTCAAAGGCCCCAATCTTTCGCTCATTCCCCACTCACATACCATCTTTCTGGCCAGGCCGGTAGCCCTTTCGATATCGTTACCGGCTCCGGTGGTCAACTCCTGGAAAACCAACTTCTCTGCCACCCGTCCTCCCAAGAGATGGAGAAGTTTGGTTTTCAGATATTTCTTGGAATGAGTGTGTTTTTCATCGATGGGAAGATAATGAGTGGATCCCAGCGAGAGTCCTCTCGGAATGATGGTCATCTTATGCACCGGATCGGATCCGGGAACCAGTTTGGATATTAGAGCGTGTCCGGATTCATGATAGGCGGTGGATTTCTTCTCCTCCTCATTTATCACCAGACTTCTTCTTTCGGTTCCCATCATTACCTTGTCTTTGGCATCCTCGAAATCCCGCATCTTTACCTTGTCGTGACTTCGTCGGGCACCCAAGAGGGCGGCTTCGTTAACCATGTTGGCCAAATCTGCCCCAGAGAATCCGGGAGTGCCCCGGGCAATGATGGACAAATCGACGTCTTCTGCCACTGGTATCTTGCGGGTGTGCACCTTAAGTATTCCTTCTCTCCCCCTCACGTCCGGAATGTCGACCACGATCTGCCTATCAAATCGTCCGGGCCTCAATAGCGCCGGGTCCAGCACGTCCGGACGGTTGGTGGCGGCCAGAAGGATCACCCCTTCGTTGGACTCAAATCCATCCATCTCCACCAATAGCTGGTTGAGGGTCTGTTCCCTTTCGTCGTGTCCACCGCCCAATCCGGCTCCCCTGTGTCTTCCCACCGCATCTATCTCGTCGATGAAGATGATACAGGGAGCACTTCTCTTCCCCTGATCGAAAAGATCTCTTACCCGAGACGCACCCACACCCACAAACATCTCCACGAAATCGGAACCGCTCATGCTGAAGAAGGAGACTCCGGCCTCTCCTGCCACGGCTCTGGCCAAAAGAGTTTTTCCGGTTCCGGGTGCACCCAAAAGGAGCGCTCCCTTGGGTATCTTTCCTCCCAGTTTCTGGAATTTCGCCGGATCTTTCAAGAATTCTATTATCTCCTGCAACTCCTCCTTGGCCTCATCTGCTCCGGCCACGTCATTGAAGGTCGCCCTGGGACGGTCACCAGCCAGAAGCTTAGCTTTGCTTTTGCCAAAGGAGAAAAGCCCCTTGGGTCCGCCCTGCATCTGCCTTATCATGAAAAGCCAGAAAACAATTAAGATTATCCAGGGAAGAGATGTCAAGAGTATGGTTGACCAGTTGGTGCGCTGGGGTTCAGCATCTATCTCCACGCTTTTTGCCTCCAGCTTCTCTAAAAGAGATGGGTCCTCAAAAGGGATATGGAGTTTGAACTTGCTGTATTGCCCGGTCTTGTTTCCCTCTGTTTTGGTGATCTGCTGGATGAATTCCCCCTCGATGTCTTTTTCCATCATGATAACTTTTTTGACATTCGAATTCTCCAACTGCTGCATAAACTCGGTGTAGTTTATGGAAACCACGTCCCCTTTTCCACGGGAATAATACTGAAACAAGGAAATGGAGAGAAGCAGAAGTATGACCCAGAAGATCAGAGTTCGGCTGGCTTTCCTCCACCTGAATTCACCCTTTTTTTCATCCGGAGGTCTTCTTCTGTCAGGAGGACGATTGGATCGGCTCATCCTTCCTCTTTGGTTTTTTGGCTCTCTTCTAAAAGGTTCATCTAGAATCTTCATATCCTCTTCACCTGACTTCCTCAAAAGCATTTTCGTGCCTCAGGCCTCTGACCCCCGATCTTCTTCAAGCTTCGCAACATAAGGTAAATTTCGGTATTGCTCGTCGTAATCCAAACCATACCCCACCACAAAGCAACTCGGTATGGAGAAGCCCACATATTTCAAAGGTATGTTAACCCTTCTTCTCTCTTTCTTGTCCAGAAGTGTCACGACTTCCAGGCTTTTTGGGTTTCTGGTCGACAGATTATTTCTTATATAGTTAAGGGTCAATCCAGAATCTACGATATCCTCCACTATAATTACGTCCTTCCCTTCTATATTGGTGCTTAAATCTTTGAGCAACCTCACCACGCCTGAAGCCTTTTTTCTCGAGCCATAGCTGGCCACGGAGATAAAATCGATCTGGTGAGATATCTTCAGTTCTCTGATTAGATCTGCCAAGAAGACGAAACTTCCTTTGAGTATCCCCACCAATATAGGATTTTTGTCTTTGTAGTCTTCAGAGATTTGTGACGCCAGCTTTTTAACCTTTTTCTTCAGTCTCTCCTTGGAGATCAGTGTTTCCAAATCAAGTTTCACGTTTCGGTAGCCGCAGGCTTTAGCCTGCGAATCGGCAAGCTCGAAGAACCTTCAAATTCCATCGAACGCCACTTCTATTCTCAAGACCTTTTTAGTTTTATCGGTTACTTTGAATTCATCACCAATTCTGTAACCCAAAATCCAGGCGATTCTTCCTTTCGTGGTCAGAAGCATCACCTCGTCTCTTTCGTACCGGGGAACCTTCATATCAATCAGGAAATCGGCGATGCTCTTTGTTCCTTCCATTCCCAAGGGCTTAAACTTGTCTCTCGGCCTTCTGTTACGCAGACGAAACGGTGCTTTCAATTCTTCCCAATCCAATAATGCAACTGACTCGCCCTTTGATCTTATCCTCTTTGGCAAAGAGGAACGAGCGACGATCTCCGATTTGATCCTCATTCCCGTAGTTCTGAAATGTCTCTCTCCGGGAAGAGAAATCGGATGATTGCGCGTTCTCTTTTCTCCTGAGTAAATTGCCAAATCTTTGCCGGAAACTTCAGCCCATAGTTTTCTGGTTAATCTAACCTTTCCTATGGATCCTGCGGACCTCCCACTTTTTCCTTTTCGGATCAGGTTCAGGGTTCGTTCGATGGACTCAAAGGACAGCTCTGTGAAATCCTTGTTAAGTTCCTTGACACAAAGCCTGATCATCTCCCTTTTCAAACTTACATCATAATCGATAAATCTCCTCAAATCAAGAACTATTTTATCCTGCCTTTTGCTTTTACAAACGAGACGCAAAATCTCTTCGCACTTTTTTTCAACATACTGCTGCTGCAAAGATATGATATTGGCGGCTCGATTCAAAACATCCACGATCCTGGGATTGAATTTCTTCTTGATCTGAGGCAGAAGCAAAAGCCTGATTTTGTTTCTGAAATAGTTGGGCAACAGGTTAGACGAGTCAGTTCGAGATGAAACCTTTTTTTCCTTCAAGAATTTCTCGACCTCTTCTCTCTTGACGTTAATCAAAGGTCTTATAATTCTTCCCCTTTTTGGAGGAATCCCGGAGAGGCCTGATCCACCCGCACCCCTCAAGAGTCTCATCAGAAAGGTTTCTGCCTGATCATCAGCGTGATGCCCCACGGCAATCTTGTCAGCTTTGATTCTATCGGCTAGATTCTCCAGATATTGGTAACGAATCGACCTAGCAGCCTCCTCCAGCGATAGTTTCTTCTCTTTGGCTTCCCTTTTGACGTCTACTGATTTTGAGAAGAATCTTAAGTTGAGCTTGGAGGCTAAATTCTTCACAAACTTTTGGTCCTGATCTGATTCCGCGCCTCTTAATTTGTGATTCAGATGAGCCACCAAAAGTTGCAGATCAAACGCGTCTTTAATCTCCAACAAGGCATAAAGCAAAGCCACAGAATCCGGCCCCCCGGAGACCGCCACCAGGATATTGTCTCCTTTTTGCAGTAGATCATAGTGAGCGATGGTTTGCCTAACCTTTTTCAAAAAAACATCGTTTTTCATCAGAATCTTCCTGAATGTTTCTGCAGGGAAAATAGCCTACCGAAGGTTTTTTGTCAAACGAAAAGGTCTGGATTCCCTCCCCCCCGATGGGTGTAGGTCATGCATCTCCGCCGAAGGCGGAGTGCTTGACAATAGCCAAGGGGGAAAGATTAAGAATTTCACTTGCTTTCTTCTTCTCTTCCTCCATATATTTCTTTCACGAGTATTTCAAACAATGCGAACCGTTTTGAGAATGGAGGTTTCATGTTTAAACGCTTTTGTTTAATCCTATCTCTTGTGATAGGCACCTTTTTTCTGGCAGTTCTGCCTGCTTTGGCAGAATCAGTGGATACCGCCTGGGTAAGAACGTATCGTGGACCGGGGGATTCCGCTGACGTAGCTTTGGCCATCGCCGTAGATGTTTTTGGCAATGTCTATGTGACCGGAAAAAGCTGGGGTGGTGGTGCAGGCTTTGACTATGCCACCATAAAGTATTATCCTGACGGAGATACTGCGTGGGTCAGAAGATACAACGGACCCGGAAACGGCGATGATAGAGGTTATGCCATAGCCGTAGATGGGCCCGGGAATGTCTATGTGACTGGATACAGTGATAACGGAGCAAATCACGATTATCTTACTGTAATATACTATACCGATGGTAAGATTAGTGAGTTACGATACGACGGGCCAGGAAACGGGGATGACGAAGCTCAAGCTTTGGCCCTGGATAGCTCCGGCAATGTCTACGTGACCGGATATAGTTGGGGCAGTGAAACAGACTTTGACTATGCCACCATAAAGCATTATCCCAATGGAGATACTGCGTGGGTAAGAAGATACGACGGACCCGGAAACAACAGTGATGAAGGTAAGGCCATAGCCGTAGATGATTCCGGGAATGTCTGTGTGACAGGATATAGTTACGGCAGTGGGACATATTCTGACTATGCCACCATTAAGTATTATCCCAATGGGGATACTGGCTGGGTAAGAAGATATAACGGACCAGGAGATTCTACTGATGTGGCTTGGGCGACAGCGATAGATGGCTCCGGCAATATCTATGTCTCTGGAGTGAGCGACAGCACTGGGACAGGCTACGAAGGCTATGATTATGGCACCATAAAGTATGATTCTTCCGGCGTTCAGCTTTGGGTAAAACGATACAACGGACCGGGTAACTATTGGGATGATGCTTATGCCATGGCAGTAGATGATTTTGGCAATGCCTATGTCACCGGGTATAGTTGCGGCAGCGGGGCATTGGGGGACTATGCCACCATAAAGTATTATTCCAACGGAGATACTGCTTGGGTCAGAAGATACAATGGTCCCGGAGATGACGATGATGAGGCTTGGGCCATAGCCGTAGATGATTCCGGCAATGTTTATGTGACCGGGAATAGTTGTGGCGGTGGAACCTACACGGACTATGCTACCATAATGTATGATTCTTCAGGGAGGGAGGTTTGGGTAGCAATATACAACGGGCCTGGCGACTTGGACGACGGGGCTAACGCTATCGCCGTAGATGGTTCTGGAAATGTCTATGTGACTGGAGAGAGCGGAACGGTCTATGACTGTGACTATGCCACCATAAAGTATGTTCAAAATGGTTCTGATGTTAAGGAAGAGACCGGCGATCGAGAAAAACCCTCTGAGTTTGCTCTTTCGCAAAACTACCCCAACCCTTTTAACCAATCCACCAAGATAGAATTCACTCTGGCGAAGTCGGGTTTTATTAACTTAAACATTTATGACATACTAGGGAGAAAGATCCGAAGTCTGATTTCCGAGAAAGTCTCTTCAGGTTATAAGTCTGTGCTCTGGGACGGGAAGAATGATTCCGGGAAGGATGTGGCTTCGGGAATTTACTTTTACCAGCTAAAAGTAGAAAATCCTGCTTCGGGCGGAGTTGGAGATTTCACTGATGCCAAAAAGTTAGTGCTGTTGAAATGACGAACGACGTGTAGCGGTTCGATTTATGGTTCGCCAAGCTCACCATCCTGAGCCTGTCGAAGGATCGAACCTGATTGGTCGCATGAATGCGACCGCTATGCCTGCTGAAGGCGGGGTTCCTCACCCGTCTCATGCATTCGCAATTCTCGACGAATTGGCTTTCTTGTTATTAGATAACCTGTTCCCCTAAAAACCCAGCCTATTCCGGAGCCTGACCAGCAATTCTCTGCGAATTTTCGTTTACGCTTTTAGTTCTGCACTTGGTCTTGTCTCATGTGATGCTCCAAGTGATTGTATACTAGCGACTTGCGGAAGCATGGAAAATTGTCAAAATCCGCAAGAATCGGCGTGATTTTTGCCTCCGATTTCGTATTGTTTTTGAAGACTGCCAAATTATGGGAGAAACCTTTCAGGTTCTCGTATTGTCATAAGGACAGAATGGGAACTCTTCTTGATCGGGGAGTTCCGCTAAAGGAGGAAAAGATGACGAGAAAACGATACTGTTTTTTCTTTTTGTTGATGACCTTGCTTTTTTTCTCTAACGCCATCCAGGCAGATATGATCATTCGCGATGTATCTGTAACTCCTTCGAGTCCGACAACTGATGACAGTGTTACCGCTATCATCAGCGGAACCTTGACGTCTACCCTTGACAGTGTTTGCCTCGAAGACAGCGTAAAATATGACAAAGGGAAAGGAGATCACCGCATTGGCATTTATCTCAGTCATGTGGTGGGTACCGGTTTTGACCTGCCCGGAACATTTGATTTCCAGCTAGAGGTTCCCTTGAGTCAACTGGAAGAAGGGTTTTGCGAATTGTCCGTGGTAACGGTGCACACTTTGCTGGCGTCTCCACCCCTGGTCTACAGTACTTTGGACGCCCTGATGTGCTTCGCTGTTTCTTGCACGTGTACGTCATTTGTGGATGAAGAGGAGGTCTTCGAGCCGACAGAATTCTCTTTACGCCAGAATTACCCCAACCCTTTTAACCAAAGCACCATGATAGGATTTACTCTGGCAAAGTCAGGCTTTGTCAGCCTAAACATTTACGATATTCTGGGAAGAAAGGTCAAAGCTTTAGTCTCCGAAGATTTGTCTTCTGGTAACAACTCGGTGCTTTGGGATGGCAAGAACGATTCAGGGAATGATGTGGCTTCGGGAGTTTATTTCTACCGGATAAAAGTCGAAGATCCCGCCTCCGACGGGGCTGGGCGTTTATCCGATACCAAAAGGCTGGTGCTGTTGAAATGAGACCCTGGTATGGTAACTAGATCCTTCACTTCGTTCAGGCTGACAACCCCGTGCGATTCCAAGCCCCGCTCAAACAATAACGGAAATGACATTGCGAATCCCCCGCCCTTGGCGGGGGACGAAAGAATCTCTAAACCATAGGATTGCTTCGTCGCTCCGCTCCTCGCAACGACGCCTTGTTTGGTGCGTTTATATTAATTAGAGCGTTTTTAATTCCGCTTTTTCCTTATCCGTATCCACGAAAGCATAAAAGCCATTCTTCAAGGCACCCGGATTCACTGCGATGGAATCACCAATGGTCTCTTTTCCGCGTGCTCCGTGCGCGTGTCCACAGAAGACCCACCTGGGTTTGTATCTTTGGATCAGGTCATTGACCACCTGGCTTCCTTTGTGTTTCCCATCATCCAAATCCAGAGCTCCAACAGGCGGGGTATGTGATAGCAGGATTACAGGGGAAGATACATTCGACAGGAAGTTGAGACCATATTCGGCTTCCCAGCGGGGAAATTGCAGCACAAAGTAATCTTCCTTTTCCTGCTGGGTGATTTCACCGCCGAAAGCAGTTACAATGACATCTTTATCCAAAGCAAAAAAGCTCGAATGAACCATATGCAACTTCGGGTTGTTCTTCATCTCCTCCCAGCCGATTTTGATATATTGATCTAACGGGGAATCCACATTCCCAGGAATGGTGACTATAGGAAGGTCGATTCTTCTCATGTTCTCATAAAAGGTATGGTAAAGGTGAGCATTCTTCTCAATCTCTTCTTTGATTTCGGGTTTGTCCTTGTCAGGGGGTCTGTTTTCGGATCTTGCATTTGCCCATTCGGAGCATTTGGCTTTCCATTTCAAAATGTCACCGGTAAATACGACTGCATTCAGTGATAAGGTCTTAACGGCCTTCGCAAGATCAAAGAGAACGTTTTCCTTGGCGTGCCAATCCGAAATGGCTAAAACCTTCATCTAGATCACCTCCAATAGAAATAATGTTAAGCTGGAGTAGCGACACTTGTGTCGCGTCTACGTAAAGCCCCGTAAAAGTAAGCTCTTCACTCCGTTTCGACAATCTCTGCTACTCCGACTTCAATCGAAAAGATGATAACCTGCCTTTTCCAGGCGAACCACAGCGGTGGGATAGGGATCGCAGAATTCCTCCTCCAAATAGCCATGATAGCCGATCTCCTTCAACTTCTGGAGCATCGTGTTTCTTTCCTGGCTGGACATGACCTTCGGATCGCTCATGCAGGCAACGTGGTGTTCCAGGTTTGTTTCCCTCAAGTTTTTGATGGCCAGGTATGGCAATTCGTAGAATTTCCCCACGGCACCCGTTCGTTTTTGAAAGCCCTCCGGAGTGCCGGCTTTCAGAGAGACTCTCACGTGTAAGTTCCGACTGAATTGCTCTAAGTTTCTTACGTAGTCCTGATCGTGTCCCAGAAGAACTCCGTTGGTTTCGAGCATAAAAAGATAATTGGTGGTCTTCACAAATTCAAGCACCTGGAGCAGATGATCCTTTCCTATGGTTGGCTCGCCTCCGGAGATTCTGAGTTTCGATATTTTTTTCTTCTTGGCATGAAAAAGCAAATTCCCGAAAGCCTGCTTGGGGGTAAAGAACTTTCCGTGAGATTCAGGAAAATCCCTGGACCAGGTGACCCAACAATAGATGCATCTCAGACAACATCCCACCGTGTATCCCGTGGAGATTCCACCGTAAACCCCCACCTTGTAAAAACCAGTATACTTGCGAGACGATCCACGGCAAACTATCCGTTCCGTCATCTCCGCCAATTCGATGGGATCAAAAGGAGCAAAGCCTGGAGTTATGTAGCCAGGGTACTTGTACATTTTGTAACGTAGGTTCGGATGTTTGTCCCATATTTCCTATTGTCGGGCAGCTTGTCCTTTGGATCTGTCCTGATGACTACCCAACCTGTTTTTTCCCTCTGTCTAAGATAGGATTGGAGAGATGAAAAAGCAAGGGCGGAAAGGCGAAAGAATGTCCAGCGGATTCATCCTGATCCCGCGCCAATCGGTCGACTTCGCTCAGCATAAAAAGGCGGGGGAGAACGGATCAGACGGACTGAATCCCCAATTGTAAGGGACCTAATAAGAAAAGCTCCGACCCCTGCCACGGGTTGGGGTCGGAGCAATCAGCAGAAAGACTTTCTGAAGGGGCAAACCTTCATGTTCATATCTTATACAAAAACCGTGCCAGTGAGACACCAGGTCAGAGCAAATTCATTCCCACGGCTTAACCAGTTTAATACCAATGACTTGCTGCCGGCAGGAATATTCCGTGTTTGTGGTCTCTTTTGAATTCCCGCAAAAACCTGCGTCGGAATCGGAGTTTCAAAGCCGAAAGGTGGGTTAGTCGCTGTAGAATAAAGCGTTAGTCCTGAGCAGGAGGATATTGGCAAAACGCAGCCTACTGCGTTCACAGAAGTAGGAAGTGAGAAGTGAGAAGTAAGAAGTGGGAAGTGAGAAGTGAGAGATGAGAAATAAGGAGCTTCACCTTTAACTTCTGACTTCTAACTTCTTACTTTTGATTTTTCACTTCTCTTTTTTGCAGTTCTCACCGAGGCCCCTAAGATATTCCTGATCTCCTCCGATTCTCGAATCAGCCCGCCATCCTGTCTGAACTCACCAGGGCCGAGTCACGAATGAACTTGAGCCAGAGATTGGATTCTCTGGCTTCTTTAAATGCGGTATTCATCTTGAACGTGAAATCACTTTTGCTGAAGGCACCTCGTGCCTCTTCTATATTAGCCGCTATGGAGCTCGCTGCCCTCAAAAGCTGGCTCCCCATCTCTCCACCCGCAGTCTCCTTGGGTAGAGATCTCACCAGCTTTATCACCCTTAGGACGAAATCATAAACTCTTCCATCAAGATCAATGTTTTGCGCTTTCTTCTCCAATTCTATTCCCCTCTTTTGACTTCTGACTTCCGACTTCTAACTTCTGACTTTTTGACTCAAGAATTCTCCTACGGTGAAATGGGAACCGGTAATACAAATGATGTCCTCGCTCTTTGCATTCTTCAGGCTGAAAATATATGCCCGCCTGACCTCGGGAATGATTTTAGAGGGTTTGTTTTGGGCAAGAACTACTTTTTTCAATAATTCGGGGTCGGCAGCTCTTTTATAATCGGGCTTGGTGAGTACTGTGAATTTGGCTTTCCGGCAAATTTCCTTTAACATCGAAGCATAATCCTTGTCGGCCATCACGCCAAAGATAAAGATCACCTTCTTCTTTGGGAAAAACTCTTCTAACGCGTCAATCAAGACCTTTGTCCCTGCCGGATTATGAGCCACATCCAACAAGGTTAAGGGGTTTTTTGAGAAGATTTCCAATCTCCCTCTCCAGTTTACGTCTTTGAGTCCATCCCGCACTGCTTTGCTTTCAATCTTCCATCCCATTTCCTTTAGTTTTTCCACAGCGGAGATCGCTAGACAGGCGTTTACCACCTGATGCCTGCCACTTAAGTTCAATTCGAGATCCTTGTATTTGTTGAAGTCAAAAACAGTCCGATCAAGCGAAATCCGGCGGATTCTGAGCTTCCCACCTGCGACGGGTTCACCCTGAGCAGGACTTACAGCCGAATTATTGAAGACTACAGAAAGCGGAGATTCCCTCTGGGCACACGCATTTCTTATGACTTCGAAAACCGTTTGATCCTCAACCCATGCAATGGTGGGGACTTTGTTCTTGATGATCCCTGCTTTTTCAAAAGCTATCTGAGGGAGTGTTTCTCCCAAATGATTCGTATGCTCCAAGCCTATGCTGGTGATTATCGAAATCAACGGACTTATTATATTGGTTGAATCCAATCTTCCTCCCATGCCCGTCTCCAAAACCGCAACGTCAACCTCGTTGTTCGCAAAGTAGGAAAAAGCTAAGGCTGTGGTGACTTCGAAGAAGGTATAACCGTTCCTGTCGATCTCGTCTCTCAAGTCGCGTACAAAATCAAGTATGAAGTTCTTATCGATCACTTCATCTCCAATTCTCACTCTCTCCCTGTAATCTATCAGATGAGGAGAGGTGTAAAGTCCGGTCTTGTAACCTGCCGCCGAAAGAATAGACTCAAGCATTGCTGCCACCGAACCTTTTCCGTTGCTGCCCGCGATGTGAATGGAGGGGAACTTAAGATGCGGCTTGCCCAGACGATTGGTCAGAGAGATGGTGTTGGACAAATCCAACTTGATTCCAAATCGGGCAAGGTTATAAAGATATGTCAAGGTCTCCTGGTAGTTCATGGTCTATGTCTGTCGTGCCCAACCCTGCGGCGGGATGATCTTTGTCTTTTTTGATTAGTAATCCGCCTGATCCGCCAAATCCGTCGACCTATCACTAGAAGTCATAGATTAGCGATAATCCTGCCCAGATTTCATTCTCCTGGTTAACGGTTTCATTGGGCACAATAACGTAATTGAGGCTAGGAGTCAAAGTCAGTCGTTTGAGAGGAAAATCGGTGGATAGTCCAAAACAGATGTCTGAGAGGCCGGGGTCTACACCGAAACTTTTGTTTTGGGTGGTACAGCCCACAAGAAAAGTCGGGTGCAAAACCTGTCCTCCCAGAGTGAAACTCTTCTGCAGATCAAAGGTCAAATATAATCCATCTCCTAAGTTGAAGTCATAGTAAGCGGTCAAACGGGGAGAAAGGGGAACGGAGCAGAGGGTCGTTCCCAAAAAGATTTCAGGCGAGGTCGAATTCTTATCCGGATAGTCAGGATAACTGGGAAAGGTGAACAAGCCGATTCCGACGGAGAGATTCGCATCCTTCGATAGAACTCTGTCATATCCTACAATGAAATCGAGCTCCACGAAGTCGGTATCCACTAAGGCAATGGCTGACCAAAGGTTAAACCAGAGACCGCTTTCGCCAAGACTTAAGGTCAAGGAGGGCTGAAGAGCTGGCCCGTCGTTTGGGATAATATCGGAACCCCGAAAAAGGTATCTTGAGACGCAGGTGAGATTTGAGCTGACCTGGACTTCCGATGAAGCCGGAGAGGCAGCGAACAAGAGAATAGCCGTCACCAGAAACATCTGAGCGATTCTTATTCTCACCTTTTTTGACATTAACACGCCCGCAAATTTAACTGAAGTTCTTGGTTCTGTCAATGCTAATTTATGACTTAGCCGGAGACAAAGATCACGGTCTGACAAGAAGACGAAAAGGGTTGACAAGATTGGATATTTTATTAAGTTATAAGTAGGTTAGACTCACAAAAAGAGTTCTTAGAAGATGAGCTCACAAAGATGTGTGGGTCTGGATTTTTGGGGCTGTTTTATGAGAAGGCTTACTTTACCTTCCAACCTTTCAAGGGAGGTATCCATGAGGCGATGCGCAAGGATCTTAGTTTTGGGACTATTTTTACTTGGGCTCGGAAGCGGAAAAGTCTTTGCCCAGGAATATAGTTACAGCCAAGAGCAGGGAATCCTGAATGATGAGAACACGACTCCTGGTCAGTTCCGCAGAATGATGGCCCAGATGAAACAGAAAGGACTGGACAACCTTCGAGAATTGGGGAGGAGAATTCACTTTGAGGGCACTTTGGCCCAAAGTGACTATGATGCCCGATACTATCGGTTAGACCTGACGCTGAATGATACCACCGAGACCGTATCCGGATCCGCCTACACGTATGCTCAAGCCTTAATTGATGGATTCGTGAATCTGGAGCTCAACTTTTTCGACAATCCCCAGATGTATGTGGATTCGGTAAAGACGGGCAGCACGTCACTCTCTTTTGACTGGTATGACGATCTTCTCCACATCACCCTGGATCGTCCTTACGATCAAGAACCATTTGACGTGATCGTATATTATCATGGTCATCCGCTGGAGGGAGGGCTGGAATCCTTTGACTGGTCGACCCACGGCAGTCCGGAGGTACCGGTGATTTCGACTTTGAGCTGTCCTTATTTTGCGCAAGCCTGGTGGCCCTGCAAAGACGTTCCCAGAGACAAGGCGGATTCCGTGGACATCAATATTACGGTTCGCTCGGATTTGTACGTGGCATCCAATGGGCTTTTGGGAGAGATAGTGGACAACGGAAGCACCAAGACCTACAAGTGGCACGAGAGATATCCCATCACCACCTATCTGATCTTCATTGCCGCCACCGATTATGTGATTTTCTCCAATTGGTATTATCCGCTATCCAAGGACGTGGATTCCATGGAAGTGATCTATTATGTCTATCCGGAACGACTCTCTCAAGCCGAAGAGCTATACCCCATGACTCCGTCCGTGATCGAGTTTTATGCCAATACCTTTGGCGAGTATCCCTTTGTCGAGGAAAAGTACGGAATGGCCCATTTCACCTGGGGTGGTGGCATGGAACACCAAACCTGCACAAGTATACTTTACTCCTGGTACTCCCAATGGGTATTGGTTCATGAGTTGGCTCATCAGTGGTGGGGGGACTATATCACCTGCCACAACTGGCACCATGTCTGGCTTAACGAGGGATTTGCCACTTACTGCGAGGCGCTCTGGGCCGAATACACCTCCGGAGAGGATTATTACCACACTTACATGAACGGTATGAGGTATTTGGGCTCAGGGACCATCTTTATTGAGGACACCACCGATGCCTGGAACATCTTCAGCACCATCGTTTATGACAAGGGAGCCTGGGTTTTGCACATGTTGAGGCACGTGGTGGATGATTCCACCTTTTTTGAGATACTCAGAACCTATTATTCTGAATATCCCTATGGAGTGGCTCAGACCGAGGATTTTCAAGGGGTATGCGAGGAGGTATCGGGAATGGATTTCGACGATTTCTTCGATCAGTGGATCTACGGCACACGTTATCCCAAGTATCGGTATTCCTGGATTTACGAGTCCGCAGGACCTGACTATTACGATGTCTATTTGCATTTGGATCAGTATCAAACCACGGATCCCACCCATTTCGCAATGCCGGTTGACGTTACCATCACAGCCGGAGGAGAGGATACCACCTTTGGGGTATTCAACGACCCAAGACACAAAGATTTTCAGTTCTGGGTATCCGGACTTCCCAGCGATTTGCAGGTGGACGAAGACCAGTGGATACTAAGAACCGTGACCTCCACGTCCTATTCGTTGAACATCGTGACCACTGATTTGCCCTCGGGCATCCAGTTCGTCGCCTATGAAGACACTTTAATGGCTAAAGGAGGGACTGCTCCATACAAATGGTATGTGGAAAGCGGAAATCTCCCCGATGGTTTGAAGTTAGATTCTCTTACCGGAGTCATCCTGGGCCTGCCTCTGGTGGCGGATAGCTTTGATTTCGCAGTTAGGGTGACGGATTCGACTGCTCCGCCAGACACCGACAGCCAGGAGCTTTGCATCGTCATGGAGCCGGGAAGCTTCATTCGGGGAGACGTGAATCTGGACGGAGAGATAGATGTGGGAGACGTAACCTATCTGATCAACTATGTGTTCCTTGGAGGACCCGATCCCATTCCGTGGGAATCCGGTGACGTTAACTGTGACAGCGAGGTGGATGTAGCTGACGTCATGTATCTGATCAACTACTTGTTCATTGAGGGGCCACCGCCACAATCGTGTTAGATAGTCAAACGAGGTACACAGATTATAGAAAGGACGACATAAATGAATGCCAAAACGTTGCTTACAACTTTGCTGATGGTAATCGGTGTGCTGACTGCTGGAATTGTGACATCCGCAAAAGCTGCAGACGATGATCTTCTCGCAAAGTACGAGACAGGGGACAGAGAATTCAAAAGAGTCGAGATAGGCGATGTGATAGTCTATTTTCATCAGAGAATGATAGATGAGGCAATCGTCGAAAGAGACTTCATCGTGTACCAATTCGACAAAAACACTGAGGAACTTCTGGAGAAGAAAACCCATTGGCGAAGCGATTTACCGGAGCATGTGACGCCGGAGATCACCAAAGAAGAGGCGGGGTCAATGGTTCAGGGAGAGGTTCAGTTTACCAGGTTATATATCCTATCGCCGGAATCGGACGTTTTCCCCCTTAAGCCAACGCCACAGAATCCATGCTGGGTGGTGAGAAGCATCGGCGATGGGAGACCGATTGTCACCATCATCGATGCTGTGGATGGCGAAATATTAGGCAATGGTGTTCCGCCGCCATATATCGGCTTCTCATTGTCCGGCCCCTGGTATTTTTATCCTTGCGACGGATCGTGGTTTAGCTGGTATTTGAATGCTGCATATTGGTTCAACACGATGGGTTACCTCACAGAGGACGTAGAATGGCCGACCCAGGAGAAAGTCAGAGAGCATGTTCAGAGCGATTCGACGGCGGTGTTTTACGAGTTGGCGCATGGGGACAGCTACAATTTTGCAAGTGGATGCCTAGGAGGAAGCGACCCGGAAGTTACGTCTTCATCCGAGATCCATAACTGGATCGAGGATTACACCAAGATGCCTTTCACCTTTCTGGGCAGCTGCGAGGGAATGTGCAACGTCGGTTCAGGCAGTTTCTCGTACGAGTTCAGAAAGGGTTCGATGCTGAGTACCGTCACTGTGGGGTACTGCCACATGAGTGAACCTCAATGTTCAGATGCCTGGGACAACTCGATCGCTTGGCAAAACGCCATGTTCGATTACATGAATCAGGAATATACCGTGAAGACAGCATTTGACCAGGCGATTGCAGATTATCCAATGTGCTTAGACTGCATGAGATTTTGTGGTGACGAGAATTTCTCAGTGGTGCCGGTGGTGACAAGACGTGGTGCTGAGTTCGTTGTCGGGGATGCCAATGGCGACGAGGTAATTGACGTGGCCGACGTCATGTATCTGATAAACTACCTGTTCATAGGTGGATCACCTCCCCAGCCTATGGAAGCTGGGGACGCCAATTGTGACGGGGCGGTGGATATAGCTGACGTAATGTGTTTGATAAACTACTTGTTCATCGGAGGGACGCTGCCACAATCATGTTAGACAGTCAAACAAGATAGCCGGGTTGTCGCGGGCAAGCCGGAGGGTTGAGTTATAAGAACATAGGCATATCCTGTTAGGTTGGGCTGGAGTCACGGAAAAGAAGATACAAATGAATACTAAATCGTTGTTCATAAGCATGGTAATGGTCATCAGTATGCTGACCCTTAGCACTGCCATAAACACGGCAAATGCAGACGATGATCTTCTCGCAAAGTATGAGACGGGCGGCAGAGAATTCGAAAGGATCGAAATTGGTGATGTGATAGTCTATTTTCATCAGAGAATGATAGATGAGGCAATCGTCGAGAAGGACTTCATAGTGTACCAATTTGATAAAGACACCGAGGAGCTTCTGAAAAAAAAGATCCATTGGCGAGGCGATTTGCCGGAACATGCAATGCCGGAAATCGCCAAAGAAGAGGCGGAGTCAGTGGTCAAAGGAGAGGTTCAGTTCACGAGGTTATATATCATATCACCGGAATCGGACGTTTTCCCGCTGGTGCCGACACCGCAGAATCCGTGCTGGGTGGTGAGAAGCCATCACGACGGGAGGCCTATTGTCACGATCGTCGATGCCGTAGATGGCGAAATGTTAGGCAATGGTGTCCCACCGCCAAATACAGGCTTCTCATTATCAGGTCCCTGGTATTTTGATCCGCGTTGCTGGGGGGCGTGGACTGATTTTTACCAGAACGCTGAATATTGGTTCAACACAATGGGGTACGTCACTGAGGCTGTAACCTGGCCTGACGAGTTAGAAGTCAAAAGCCCCGTTCAGGGCTGTTCAACTGCGGTGTTCTATGAGATAGCACACGGCATGTATACATATTTCGCCAATTCGTGTACGAACGTAACTTATGCATCTGAGATCCGCAGTTGGATTGCGGATTATACAAAGATGCCTTTTGCATTCATAGGCAGCTGCGACGGAATGTGCAGCCTAGCCTCGGGAAGTTTCTCATATGAGTTCAGAAAAGGATCGATGGAGAATACCGTGACTGTCGGCTATTGCCACATGGGCGAACCTGAGTGTGACGATGCTTGGATCCATGCGCTCGGTTGGCAGGATGCGATATTCGATTACATGAATCAGGAGTATACGGTAAAGGCGGCATTTGACCAGGCGATTGCAGATTATCCCATGTGTGTGGACTGCATGGTATTTTGTGGTGATGAGAATTTTGCAGTGGTACCGGTTGTAGCAAGATGCGGCCCGGAGTTCATCCGCGGGGATGCCAATGGTGACGAGGTGATTGACGTAGCCGACGTCATGTATCTAATCAACTATCTCTTTCTGGGAGGATCCGAGCCCATACCGTGGGAATCCGGAGATGTCAACTGCGATGGTGAAGTGGACATAGGTGACGTCACCTATCTGATAAATTATCTCTTCTTAGGTGGATCGCCGCCAATGTCTTGTTAGATAATTAAGTAACATCGCAGTTTGGAGCAAATCTGCCCCAATCCCTCGCAATGAGGGGTTGGGGCTTTCTTTTGAATTCGTTTGCATATTCGAGATTTTCTTTTATTTTTGTGTCCTATGTTGAACGCCGTTCGTGCAAAGATAGGTGGATGGTTTGTAAAGTTCATCGGGAGATTGAAGCTTTCCGAGCAGCAGGTCTTGATCATCCTGTCGGTGGTGGTGGGTCTGGGTGGAGGCTTTGGGGCCATAATCTTTCGCTGGCTTATAGGATTCTTCCATCTGATTTTCTTTGATTACGGCATGCTCCTTTTTTCGTACGTGACTGAGCGCCCCGAGTTTCTGATACCGCTGATTCCGATGATCGGTGGGCTCTTGGTTGCTCCCATCACCTTCGGTTTGGCCAAGGAGGCCCGGGGACACGGGGTGCCGGAGGTGATGTTGGCCGTGGCTTTACGAGGTGGGATCATTCGGCCGTTGATCGCTTTGGCAAAATCCATAGCTTCCTCCATATGCATCGGCTCCGGCGGTTCAGCCGGAAGGGAAGGGCCCATTGTGCAAATAGGGTCTGCTCTGGGTTCCACCGTCGGCCAGGTGTTCAAGATGTCGGGACAGAGGGTGAGGGTGTTGGTGGGCTGTGGGGCTGCGGCCGGTATCTCGGCGACTTTCAACGCGCCTATAGCTGGAGTGCTCTTTGCATTGGAGATCATTTTGGGTGACTTTACCATACATGCCTTCAGCCCGGTGATCCTCTCTTCGGTGATAGCCACGGTTATCTCGCGAGCATTCGTCGGAAACTATCCAGCATTCTTCGTTCCTGCTTATGACCTGGTGAGCGTCTGGGAGATGCCCATGTACATAGGTCTGGGATTGGTGGCGGGCGTGTTTTCTGTTTTGTTCATTAAGGTTTTATACAAAAGCGAGGATATCTTTGAAAACTGGAAGATCAACAACTATCTGAAACCTGCTTTCGGCGGGTTGATGCTGGGGATAATCGGTATCTTCTTTCCTCAACTCTTTGGGGTAGGATACGAAGCTATTGGCGCAGCACTGCATGGTGAGATGGTGCTGTGGGTTTTGATCGTGCTAGTGTTCTTGAAAATAGTCGGTACCTCCTTAACCTTAGGTTCAGGTGGGTCGGGAGGAATTTTCGCCCCATCGCTCTTCATGGGGGCCGTCTTAGGAGGATTTTTCGGAAATTTGGTTCATCTTGCTTTCCCTGAAGTGACCGCCAACCCAGGGGCATACGCCTTGGTGGGGATGAGTGCCATGGTGGCCGGAACCACCCATGCTCCCATCACCGCCATGCTCATCATCTTCGAGATGACCGGAGACTACCGCATCATCCTGCCACTGATGCTGTCCAGCGTTTTGAGCACCCTTCTGTCCCACAGACTCTCCCGAGAATCCATCTACACCATGAAATTAGTCAGGAGGGGGATTAACCTGAAAGCAGGAAGGGACATAAGCATCTTAGGGTCGGTCTTTGTCAGAGAGGTGATGAGCCCGCAGTGGGAATCGATCTCTCATTCCATGCCTTTAGGAAAACTTCTGCCCTTCCTGGAGTCGAGCAAGGAGAGCGTCTTTCCCGTTGTTGACTATAAGGGGGATCTGGAAGGAACCATGTCCTTGCAGGATATAAGAAATCTGATCACCAAGAGGAGTCTGGACGATCTGGTTATCGTCAAAGACGTGGTCTCCTCCAATCCTCTGACTCTTTTTCCCGATGAGACCCTGATTTCTGCTTTGCAGAAGTTCGGCTTGCAGGATGTGGAAGCCTTGCCGGTGGTAGAAAGACATAATCCTAAGAAGCTTGTCGGTGTTTTAAAGAGGGGAGACGTGATCTCCTATTACAACAGGAAACTCATAGAAAAGACCAGTAAAGGTTGACCCGCGAAGAATCTGGAGTGTTCGCCCGTAGGGGCTGTTAGAAATGCTTTCTCATGGCGTATAAGAAGAAAGACACGCCAGCATAGGGACAGCCCTTGTTGCTTTCCGCTTGAGAGTTAGAACACGGATACGCCCCGAACCTTATGGTTCGGGATGGTGCATCTCTCTGAATTGAAGCGTACTTTTGCCCCGGCCTCGGTCAAAACGAGGTCGGGGTATTTTTTGCCCAATCGAATCTGAGCATCAGTCTAGAATCGAAGCGGATTACCCTCCCCAGAAGCCACTTTTTCTCTTGACAAGTCGAAGCAAGTTCCTAAATTACGCTGTAGAAGGGTAAACTAGAAATCGCAAAGTGAAATCCAGGTTCTTTGCGGCCAGCTATTGACTGGCCGCGGGCGTGATTTGTCCTCCTAGTTCCCGCTCCGGCGATTTTCGTGAGTTGTTGTCGACGGATGAAGAGGTCGCCTAAGTGATGTCTCAAGGAGAGGGCAGATCAGTCGCGGAGGAGGTCAAAATGAAACCCCAGGAAAATTCCTCTAAGTGTCGGTCAAAGTCCCCAGCTTTGTCATTTGCCGGGAGCAGAAGAATCGAAAAGCAGAGAAAGAAAGGCTTTGGAGACTGTTTGCTGACAATCGGACTCGCTTGCGCGTTTGTGTTAGGATTCTCTTTGGCAGTTCTCAGTGCTGATCGTCCTTCTCAGCCGCAAGATGGCCAGCACCACAGGGAAGGTCAGGGTGATAAGTTAGGAACTGTGTTCCCCTTGCCGGAGGAGCCTTG
>Ga0315539_1000196_pt1 | contig 46970 bp, 43 predicted proteins | sample SalMarSW160150MG_FD_203097 | JGI IMG/M metagenome (GOLD analysis project Ga0315539, IMG submission 203097) | Salt marsh sediment microbial communities from the Plum Island Ecosystem LTER, Massachusetts, United States - Salt Marsh Sediment SW1601-150 ...
AATGGAGCCAATGGGATTCGAACCCACGACCTCTTGCATGCCATGCAAGCGCTCTCCCAACTGAGCTATGGCCCCAGTTAAGCAGCGATATTAACAGAATAATCTGACTACGACAAGGATTTGTCTCCCAAGATATGCAAAAAGCAACCTTTACCTCTCGGTGGTTTAACCTTCCATTTGGCCGTGTCTTTGCAGCCATTTTTGGGCCCATTGCCGTGCCTGCTCGTAAGTCTGCACCTCTTCTGCGAGTTGTACAATGTAAAGCTCCTGGGCTAACTGGCCCACCTGAGGACCGGGCACAGCACCAAGTCGTATAAGTTCGTGACCATTTAATAAAGGCCTGGGCCTCAAATCTTTACCTGCAAGGGCCCGCGCCCTTCTGCGGGTCTTTAACAACGGGCCAAGAGTTTCCTTATTAGCCTTTTGGATTGCCGCTTGTAACTCATACAGGTCCCAGAAATACGGCTCCGCAAGTATCATCTTGAGCTGGGCGAGAGGCATCCCGGAATCGAGCAGTTTGCTCCTGTTGGCCAGCAGGAACTTTATATGCCTGCGTCGAGCTTTACTCGGTTTCAGGACTGCACATTTTTCAGTTGCAAAATCAGTGGCACATCCCGCAAACAAGGCAACTACCGCCAATTCAAAGTCAACCTTTTTCGGCAGCCGGGCAAGAACCTGGATACCAAACTTACTCTGCCCACCTGAGAAGCCGGTGAAGATTATCCCGGCCAAACCGCTGTTCAAGAGCATTTGGGCTCCTATTTTCCGGTTGGGATTGGTCAGTATTGCTTCCAATTCCATAGCTATGCGTTCGCTGCTTATTTTGATTATATGTTTTGCGTTATTAATAATTGCAGACCAGGTATTCGGCGCAATGTCGAAATTAAGCTGAGTTGAGAAACGTATTGCCCGCAACATCCTCAAATAATCCTCGCCAAACCGCCGAGACGCATCCCCAATCGTACGTATAAGGCCCTTGGCCAGGTCTTTTTTTCCATTGACATAATCAATTACCTTTTTATCGATCGAGTCGTAAAACATTCCGTTGATGGTGAAATCACGTCTGCCTGCGTCCTCTATGGCGGTTGAGAAACTGACTCTATCCGGGTGCCTGCCGTCCTGATAGCCTGTTTCGGTCCGAAAGGTGGCAACCTCGATTTGATGCGCATCAATCAGCACCATCACCACCCCAAACTTCGCCCCCACTTTCAAGGTCCGTTTAAACAATCCTGCAACATCGGCCGGGTGGGCGCTTGTCGCGACATCATAATCTTTTGCCGGCCTGCGCAGAAGCATATCGCGCACGCAGCCGCCGGCCAGTAATGCTTCAAAACCATTACGTCGTAATTGCCTGATTATCTTTATCGCAGCCTGTTTATTCGTCATCTTCAGGACCTAATATTGTAACAGCCATAGTACCCCACTGGCGCCGATCGAGCACTCTCAATCCGTTATACCGCTCAATAAGAACTGTTGACCGGCGCGTTCTTACAAGCACAATCCCATCCTTCGTTATACGCTCGGACAACCGCGCAAGCAATTTACCTAATGACGAGGCAGGCAAAACATCTTCCGTATCTGCATAAGGCGGGTCAACGAAAACAACATCATATTTATGCCTCTTACCGGTCATAAGAGCCGTGGCCCTGTACACATCGGCTTTTACTACTTCCGAGCAGTTTGTAAATCCCGCCTTTTCTATATTTTTCTTCAGGTCCGTAATAATCCTTTGACTGCGTTCGACAAAAGTTACCCACTCCGCCCCCCTACTCAGCGCCTCCAACCCAAGAGAGCCGGTCCCGCAGAAAAGGTCGGCGACATACTTTCCCTTCATCGGGCCATATTTCTGCAGCACATTGAACAGCGATTCCTTGACCCGGTCGGTTATAGGCCGGGTCTCGGTAGTCTTTGGACTCAGCAGTTTCATCCCACGCCTTTGGCCGGCTATAATCCTCATCTAACTACCTTCGCACTGCAAACCAAGGTCGGCAAGCATCTGCATATCTTCTTCCACAGGCCGTTGTGTGGTTGTAAGGCAGTTGCCGCTTAACAATGAGCTAGCACCGGCATAAAACATCCAGCTTTGCAGGTCTCGCAGGTTCAAAACTCGTCCGCCGGCAATTTTAAGATGCGTACTCGGCAAAATGAAACGATATATAGCAATTATGCTTAAGACCTCCTTCGGTCTCAAGGCCTCTGCAATATCCAGAGGTGTGCCTTCTATTGGATGCAGAAAGTTCATCGGCATGGTATCAACGCCCAGACCTCGCAGCTCGAGGGCCATATCGACCCTATCCCGGTCGGTTTCACCAATCCCGAAGATACCACCGGCACAGACATCTAAACCGGCTTGTTTAGCTATTTTAATAGTCCTTAGCCTGTCAGCATATTTATGTGTGCTGACTATGTTGGGAAAGTTTCTTTCTGATGTTTCGAGGTTATGATTGTATCTGGATACACCGGCTTTGACCAGACGCCTGGCCTGCTCAGCATTAATAATACCCAGAGACACACAGATTTGCAGGCCGAAACGACTTTTTATCTTTTTAATCAGTTCTTCAAGTTGGGTCAGCTCACTTTCGGTAATCGTTTTGCCGCTATAAACGATGCCGAAACTGGGTACACCATTGCGGTCGGCCTGTTCGGCTGCTGTTAAAATTTCCTCTTCGGTCAGTGTTCTTGCACGGCCGATGTGTGTTTTATACCTGGCCGATTGAGCGCAAAACTTACAATCCTGGTCACAACCGCCTAACCTGCCCGGCACAATGGAACAAAGCCTTATTCGGTTGGCGAAGAATTTTTCCCTTATCCTGTTGGCCCAGTAAAGTAAATCAAAGAAATCCTTTTTGCTTTGCTCGACAAGAAAGTCTATCTTTTCTCGACCGATCCGGCCGCCGGCCAAAACATCATCGGCGATAGCAGTAATGGTTTCGTTCATAGTCACGTCTCAAAACAGAAGCGTCTTCAGGTCTATCGTACAATCCCTGAAACAATCAGCAGGCAGAGAAACCGTTTGCCATTTTGGACTTCGCACGGTCATATATGAGCGGTAGTCTTCAAGCTTGATAGAAAGGAACAAATACTTTTGCCGGTCAAAGTCATAGACTTCTCTGCCATCACACTCGACGTCGATATTTTCGAAATGATATGCGAAGATAAAAGCGGCTGCGTAACCTCTGCCAAAGACCTGCTCCCAGCGGACCAGGCCGCGGACGTCGTCAATTGTAACCCAGGACTGCAGCCCGGCCAGCTTCGCCAGGCTGGTTCCGCGAAACATCCGTCCCTTTACCTCAGCAATTATTACCTCAGAGCGCCTCTTCTCGGGGTAAAGCAAAAAATCAAAGCTTTTAATCTTATTGCGTGCGAAAGCCGTTCTTTTGTGCTGGTCCACCGTGACATATTGCACACGGTTATCAATCAGCCAGTTCTCAAACGCCTCTTCATAATTATTGGATGAAAAGCCATGCATCTCAATTCCGTTTGAGACCCGCGAAGAATTTATCAACGTCAATCGTTTTCTGCTCACCAGTTGTCATATCTTTAACCAAAAACTCATTTTTTTCAACGAACTCATCGCCAATGATTACGCAGTACTTAAAATTTCTTTCAGAAGCGGCTTTTAGTTGTTTGCCAAGCTTAAGGCGTTTGTAACTGAAATCTGCAGAAAACCCCAGCGTTCGCAACTTCATAACCGATTTAATAGCTGCACCTACATAAGGTTTGTTTTCGCAATCGACACAAGCTACAAAATAATCCAGTTGTTTCTTAATGGACCGCTTATCCAGCAAGCCTTTTTCCTTAAGCAATAATTCCAGCACGCAATCACCCATGCCCATCCCTGTAGCTGGTATTCGCGACCCACCGAAATCACACAGTAGATTATCATATCTACCGCCACCGCAAATAGCTCTAAGCTCGCCGCAGATGTCATGTACTTCAAAAACCACTCCCGTATAGTAAGCCAATCCTCGGACAATACTTGGGTCAAAAATACAATATTCCTTCACATTCATTGTCTCAAGCGCTGCAAACACTACTTTGAGGTTGGTAACAGCAGCTTCAATATCACGATTCACATTGATATCTATCTCGTTAATATCATCAACGATAATAAAATCTAAAATTTTCCGAACCATTTTTACATCGGAGACCTGTTTGGAAATCTCGTTCTCAAAGACATCCTTAGGAAACTTGCTGTACTTATCAAGGAGAGTATATAAAGAATCCAATTTATCTTTGGGAATGCCAATATTCCTGAGATAAGCAGAAAGCAATTTCCGGCTGGAAATTTTCACCTTGATATCTTTGGGCGTCAGTCCTACCTCGCGCAGATAATCCACTGTTGTAAATATCACCTCGGCGTCGGCCAATACATCATCTACACCAATTATGTCGATATTCCACTGGAAAAATTCTCGCAGCCTGCCACGCTGGGGACGCTCGGCCCGGAACAATCGAGGCACAGAAAACCACTTGATAGGCTGGGGCAGTGAATTGATTCGCTGGTTGACCATTCGTGCCAACGTAGGTGTGATTTCCGGCCTGAGTGCCAGTTCTCTTCCGCCTCTGTCTTTGAATGAGAAAAGTTGCTCGACGATTTCATCGCCGCTTTTTAACTGGAACATCTTGAGGTATTCGAATATCGGGCCGTCATACTCCTCGAAACCACTGCGCAGCGAGGCCCTTCTCCAGCCCTCGACTATCCAGTTTCGACGGGCCATTTCAGCGGGATAAAAATCTCTCGTCCCCTTTACTGGTGGTATTTTCATTCATTCTCGCTTTGCAGTTCAGAATCCATAGCTCCGGTCCCCCCCTGCAGAACTTAAAATCCATTTAGCATCCGACCTTCACCTTTGCCTTCCTGCGCTTCTTGCGTCTGGGCTTTTCGGTGTGGTTATTACCGAACTTTATTTGTATATATTCTTCCATCTGCTTATCGTTAACAAAGTGCAGCTCATAGTCGTATTCACCACTGGTATAATCACAATCTTTGGTGCTATATGTTCTGCAAAGGTTTGGTCTTTTTTGGTATATTGCGCAGCGATGCCCATTCTTTGTCAGGTGCCTACACCTGTTTTTTACGTTAATATACCAGTCACCCTCTTCGACAAAAATAGTAATATCCTTATGACACAGAAACCATCTTATATCATCATAATCCTCCTCTGTTTCCGGTGTTTCTATCGGAAATGCAAAATATCTACAGCACAAACCAGAACACTCATCACACAAGACTTTCCTGGACATTCTTTCTAACTCCTAACTTTAAAACCGTACAATATCCTTCTGTCTCTACTTCCCGCAGAAGACAGGACGTATTATAGACAGGCCTTCCACTACAGTCAAGGAATCCGGAAAGCTGGAAAAATGATACACCATCGAGAACAAATATCGGTACTTTTGGCAACATAATCATTGAAACATATTGGCAAGAGATAGTATACTAATATCCACACAAAGTGAAGCGACAAGGGCAAAGGAATTTTGCTTAAACTCTTGTTTTGTCTACGGACTGTAGTAACCGTCTTGCTGAATCAGAGGATATTTGTCCAAGCTAATGATTCTGGCCCGCAGGCGTGTAATTGCTTATTGTCAAGATGGGTAAAGCAACTGACATTTTTGACTTCATAAGACTGAGAGAAGCTCAAGCTGCTGCAAGTCTGCAACGGGCACTTATCATCCAACCCGGGGCTCTGGGCGACTGCATATTGACCCTGCCACTGGCCGAGTTTATGAAGTCGGCATTAAATCTGGTCAGGATCGACTTGCTGAGTAACACCGAGTACACTGGTATTCTGCCCGGCCGAACCTGTATAGACAGCGTCCGTGCGCTCAATTCGGTCGAACTACACAGGTTGTTTATGAAAGCTAACGAATTTGAACTTGAAGACAGGGACCCACTAATAAGGGCTTTTGCAGATTATGAATGGATTATCAGTTTTCTTGGTGAAGTCGGCAGCCAATTCGAACGAAACCTCATTTTCACAGCCAATTGCAGTCACGGTGTGGAAGTAATAATCCTGCAACTAAAAGCGCCAGCAAACTTTACGAGCCACATAAGCAACTTTTATATACAGCAACTACTCGAGCAGAACGTTCTTTTCGAGTTCCAGGAACCTAAGACCGATGCTTCTGAGGCACTTAAAACTGTCTGTGACAGGGCTTTAATAAGTGCTTGGAAAGTGGATAAAAATTATGGGCGGGCCCTGCTTAAGGAAATAGGCCTGCAGGCAGCAAAAAAACTGCTGCTGATCCATCCCGGCAGCGGCAGTACAGATAAATGTTGGCATATCGAGAACTTCCGCAACGTAGCCAAAATGCTAAAATCAGAGGATTTTGAGGTCTTATTCGTCTTGGGGCCAAGTGAAATGGAGAAATTTACCCAAAATAACATCAATGCCCTCGAGGAGACTGGACCATGTGTATCAGGATTGTCTTTATCAGAAGTCCTGGGACTTATGAGCTGTATTAACTACTTTCTCGGCAATGACAGCGGCATAACACACCTGTCAGCCGCTATGGGACTCAAGACAGTGTGTGTCTTTGGGCCGACAGACCCTCTCCTATATAGGCCAATTGGCCCAACGGTAAAGGTAGTACAGCTTAAAGAGGGGGATTTCAGCCGTTCCGGCCCAGGCTCACAAAGGCAGCTTGTACGGATAATAACGAAAATATGAATATGAAGGCTTCCAGGAGATTAGCAATTATCCCACAGAAGGCGGCTTTGCTGTTTGACTGGGTTTACTTACTTGGTATAATATGAGTTTTAGCAAACTACTACCGGGCTTGCCTATGAGCAAGAAGTGTTAGAAAATTCTGGACAAGGACCGTGGAAATGCAATCAAAGACCTTAGGGGAATTAGCGAAGTATGTAAAAGGAAAAGTTATCGGCGAGCCGAATATCATCATACGCTCAGCTTCAACATTAGGCCGGGCCGCCGAGGGTGATATAAGCTTCCTCGCAAATCCAAAATACGTAAAACAATTGCAGAGCACAAAGGCGAGCGCAGTTATAGTGGGTAAAGAGATAAATGCCCCTGTGCCGCTGCTTATAGCTGAAGACCCCTATTATGCATTTATGCAAATCCTTGTTTTGCTGCACGGTCACAGAACCCATAAGAAGGTAGGTATTAGCAAGCGATGCTCTATTGCCGATAGCGCGAAAATCGGCGTCGATTGCCACATCCACGACTATGTAACAATCTCAGACAATACGAAAATAGGAGACAGGTGCACAATCTACCCCTGTGCGTGCATCGGTCGCGATGTGCAGATCGGTAATAATTGCGTCGTTTATCCAAACGTTGTTATCTATGACGGCTGCAAAATAGGCAGCCGTGTGATTATCAACGCCAATTCGACAATCGGTGAGGACGGTTTCGGCTTTGCCTCACATGACGGCATGCATCATAAAATACCGCAGATTGGAATCGTGGTCATTGAAGATGACGTGGAGGTTGGTGCATTGTGTGGCATTGAACGGGGGACTCTCGGTGATACGGTTATCGGCGAAGGTGCGAAGCTGGGTGATCTGGTCACTATCGGACATGGCGCCAAAATAGGAGCACATTGCCTGCTTGTCGCCCAAGTGGGCATTGCCGGCTCGACCACGCTGGGACGTCACTGCATACTCGGAGGGCAGGCCGGCGTAGTGGGACATATCAATATTGGAAATAAGGTCACTATTGCCGCACAGGCGGGTGTTATTAACAACATTCCCGACGGCTATGTGGTGGTTGGCGCGCCGGCCATCGAGGCCGGTCTCGGCAGGCGAGCCTACAGTATGATACAATATCTGCCCGAGATGCGACAGGCCATTCGTCAGCTTCAGAAACAGATACAACAAATTCAACAACCAACAACCTGTTCTCCTGACGAATAGATTAAGCAGTTTGCGGTTTTCAAAAAAAGAAAAACAACTGAAAACTGACCGCTACAGCCTACATGCTCAGTATCCTTCAAAAACGAGGTAGCCACTTGAGTAGCGAAAATGTGCTGGGGTTGATTGCAGGAGAGGGGCGCCTGCCTTTTCTTGTTTCCGAGGGTGCAAAACGGGAGGGGCTCAAGGTTATTTGTGTCGGGCTGGCCGATAACGCCCACTCCGCACTGGCTCAGAGCGTGGATGTCTTTTATGACGTTGCTCTGGCACGGCCTGGAGACTGGATACGAAAATTGCGGAAACACAATGTACAACGTGCGATTATGGTCGGCCGGGTTGCCAAGCAGCGAATCTTTACGCCCTGGCGGATATTTCATTATCTTCCTGACTGGCGAAGCTTTAGAATATGGTACTGGCGGCTCCGCCGCAGGGACAAGCGGAACGATACTCTGCTGTGTGCAGTTGCAGACGAACTTGCCAGCGGCGGCATTACCATAGAGAGTTACATAATGTATTGCAAAGAGCATCTTGCTACAAAAGGCGTAATGACAAAAACCCAACCGAGTCTGTCTGTAAAGGCAGATATAGAATTTGGCTGGCCTATCGCAAAAAAGCTGGGCGAACTGGATATCGGCCAGGCCATCGCCGTCAGAGAACGCGAAATTATCGCTGTCGAGGCAATTGAGGGTACCGCGGAAATGATTAAGCGTGCCGGAGCGTTGTGCAAATCAGGCGGCTGGAGCCTTATAAAGGTATCCAAGCCGGCTCAGGACCAGCGGTTCGATGTGCCTTGTGTAGGGCCGGAGACCATTAAAAGTCTGGCGGAAAATGGGGGAAAATGTCTGGCCCTTGAAGCAGCGAAGGTGATAATTATCGACAGGCCGGAAACAATAGAACTTGCCAACAAACTGTCAATCGCCGTTGTGGGGTACTGACTCCCGTGGCAACGCTTTCTTCGAGAAGGTCCTTTAATGGTTACGACAAAGTGCAATTGAGTGATTGCACGATATACGTTCGCAACGATTGCCATAATCCGGCCCTTGAGGGAGCACTCGCAACAAGCAGAAAAGCCCTTGCTGAGAAATACCACTTAATCCAGATAACAGCCTCCGAGTTTGCCTACATCTTCAAGTTCGACGTTGAGTTTTCAGGACACACTCGAGAAGCTTTTTACAAGGAATATCTATGCAGGTCGATGTGGGATTCTGTTAAACATATCTTTCGTGCGAGCAGAGCGAGTCGTGCCTTCCGGGCCTGTCTGATGCTCCAACAAGAAGGCTTTTATGTACCTGAAATCATAGCCTTTGGGGAAGAAAAGAACTGTTTTCTCTGCAGGAGAAATTTCCTGTTGACGAGTGAAGTTGAAGATGCACAAAAACTTTCCATTCTCCTGTCCAACCGTTGTCAAAATCTGACAAAAGAGGCTTTAAGAGATAAACGCCGACTTATCAAGGCCTTTGGACAAACCATCGGAAAGATGCATACCGCGGGCGTCTTCCACGGTGATTTGCGTCTGGGTAACATACTGGCAAAACGAGACGAGGCCGGCTGGCAGTTCTTCTTTCTCGACAACGAACGAACGCAAAAGTTTTCGAAACTACCCGGGAAATTAAGGCTAAAAAATCTCGTTCAAGTAAATATGTTCAGGAAGGGCATAAGCAATACGGACCGGTCAAGATTTCTAAATGCCTATCTCGAGGAAAATCCCATAATCGTCCCCGCACGAAAAAGCCTGGTCCAAAAAATAACCGCCAAAACAAACAGACGCCTTACAAACAAAGATAAATCACTTCCGAGATAAGCCGGGATGGAGCCGTCCGGCTGCAACCACCCACCAAATTAAAGATTTAATGTACGGATATCGGCGGAGAGACTGAGCCAGCAAGCCGGTTGCCGTTTCGGCCAATCCCTCCCTTAACGCACACCGACCAGCCCTGTAGCCCTCTTTGCTGAGTCTTTTCATAGCTATTTTCCGAGGAATAAACTCTTTGCCGCCACAGTCATAATAGAAGTTTTCAAGAATATCCAACTCTATCTTGCGATTGGCAAATGTGCGCTCAGATAAACTACCCGTATGACGGCGCCGCTTAAACGTCGGCTCTGATAATGCGATAAAACGATACTTCAAAGACAGCCTCAGCCATAATGCATAATCGGAACAAACCGGCAAAGAAGTATCAAATTCCCCTGCCCCTTCCATGATTCTCTTTGGAAACATCGAACCGCAGGAATGAACCAGAATACTCTCAAAGAGATGCCGTGCTATATGGCCGCTGTATAATTTTTTGCGTTTCATTTTGCAGGTATTTCCATTTTGGTCAATTGCGATATATGGGCCGTAAACTACAACGTCTTTGCTCTGCGCATCCATAACGGCCACCATTCGTTCGATCGCATCGGGGATGAGAAGGTCGTCAGAGTCCAGAAAAGATATGTATTGGCCACGGGCCAACTCGACCAGCTTGTTCCTCGCAGCGGCATCGCCGGCATTCTGCTGCCAATAGTATCTGACATCATACCCGGCCTGTTTTATCATCTCGCCGGTGCCGTCCGTGGAACCATCATCGACTACTAACACCTCATAATCTTTATACGTTTGTGCAAATACACTGGCCAGTGCCTGCTTGAGATAATCTCTTCTGTTATACGTAGGTATGCAAATGCTAACTAGTGACATATCCACCTCAAAGACGACGCAATTCTATACAATTCCTCCTGCCGGTCAAGGAAAAGCAGGGCAATATGTTGCCGCTTAAACCTATATGTTGTTAAAATACATTTAATGGTTGCAAACGATAAGCAAAACAGGTTAACTATCGAATTTACCCATAGGTAGTTTACCTAATGTTAATAGGACACAAGTGGATAATGTAAAATTGCGGGCAAATATATGGAATACGATGATATAATTTGCACATCCTGCTCAAATTACAAACAGTGTAAGGACGAAGAAAAAACAAATGGAAGTTCTCTTCGTAACTGCCAAAGGTCCATCTGTGAATCGTTCTATACAAAAATAGACAATATGGACGTACTTGAGGTCGGGTGTGGGACCAAAGAAAAAGGCGGGCTTATAAAAAAAATAGTGGAAGTCAACAATTGCAGATGGACCGGCATTGATATAAAAAAAACAGATTTAGCTACCTATGTTGCCAGTGTAAACAACATGCCTTTTGCAGACAAATCTTTTGACTGGGTAATTGGAAGTCAAACGATCGAGCACTGGAAAAATCCAAAAAAGGCACTAAAAGAAATAAACAGAGTGCTAAAAGATAACGGCACTATATCTTTAACCGCACCTATCCATCTGCACGGGACAAGAAATTTCGTTTCAGGCAACATTAACAAAATCGAAAAATTATTCACAAGCAGCGGCTTAGATGTCAAAAAAGCCCAAACATGGAGAAAATATCATTGCGATTTACAGTCCTGTATGAACGACTATACTAAAAAGCACCTGCATATTGTTGGAATATTTAACTGCGAGAACCTATCGTCATACATCGTCCATTACGTACTCGAGAAGGGAAAAGACAAAGAGGGCCTCTGGGAGAAAATTTTCGGATGTTTTTGAACAGTCCTATCTGACCCCCGAAACCACGGAAAACTTCCAATCCATCAGGATATCGTCATCCTGAAATTCCATATTATATGCCTTTTTTACAAAGTCGCCGCATCCGAAGTGAAGCTTTCTGATAATATCCACGTTACGAAACGGAAGAGCCGACTTTGCAAGCCAATCGTTCAGACTCATACTTTTTAATATCACAGTTCTCGAAACGATGTCCCGGAAATTTTGCTTTACAAGACAGTTGACCATATCATCCAGAAGAAATGTAATTCTATCTTCCTTGAAACGAAACATCTCTTTATAGAATTCGAGACAATGGTGGTCAGGCGGATTGCCCTCGCAAAGTATAAATTTTCCTCCCGGCTTAAGAACACGATAAGCTTGTTGCATAGCTTCATCAAGGTCGCCGGCATGATGGAAAACCATGCGGGCCGTTACAAGGTCAAAGTCATTGTCCTTAAAGCCTGCTAACTTTTCAATATCTCCAATGGAGACATTGAAGTTATAAGATGAATTCACTTTATCCAACATATCTCTGGAAATATCCACCCCATAATACCTGCCCTTCGGATACTTTTGCTTAAGAGCTATCAGAACTTTTCCCGTACCAGTGCCAAGGTCCAGGACTTTCTTATTATTTAAATCGGTTGCAATTTCAACTATTGCATTTAACAACTGGTCTCTATTCACCCAATCCAAATCATTATAAAACTTTGCCCTTTCACTCCAGTCGGTTTTCCTCTTGACCAAGCGCCTGACAAACTCGGTATCTCTCAACGCCCTTTCATAATCCTGTGGTGTATCAATCTCCATCCAGCCCCGTTCGATAATAACGCAGTGCAGAGGAACGCCTAATTCCGTCATTTCCTGAAAAAGGTCTGTCTGCGAGGCCATCTCAAATGCATTTGCCCGACCAAAACGCTTACCGGAACAATACTTTTCGGCCCGGTCGTAATTCGACACCAGTATCTGGGCGCCCCGGCGGGAACACTTGACCATTCCGATGAATTGGCCCTGTGTCTCATACTCTTCCGACAGCGCTTTGCCTATTTCCCGAACCCGATTTTCTGAGTCAAAATACACCATTTCAAACTCTTCACGGACAATACTATCACGTTGCTGAAAGGCCTCCTTCCAGTTAACCATAACACCCAACGCGATATCATGGCTTGATTCGATAAGCCGTCTTACCACCTGTTCTTCGTAAATAATGTCTGAATAAAGAATTAAAACGTCATCTGCCAGTTCCTCACGGGCACAAAACAGCGAATAAAGCGTATTTGTGGTGCTGTAATCAGGATTATCGTAATACCTCAATCCCGGAAGATTTATTTTCCGGCCTTCATACCCCCTAACAACGCAAATATTTTCGATACCACAGGCATAAAGAGTATTTATCTGTATCTCAAGCAGGGTATTATCCTCGATATCCACCAGGCACTTCGGTTTGTCCCGGCAAATCTCACCAAGGCGAGAATCCCGGCCCGCGGCTAATATTATCGCTTTCATTTTTATCTGCCTTCCTTCCCCAGAAAAACTTCCTCTGGAAAACAGAAATATTGACTGTCGGTTTTTTCCGCGTTCATATATATTGTATTCGCGGTTATTAGACAATACTAATTTTGATTATACAATCCATATTCGAGCCGCCAAACAGATAACATTAAGAGGTAAAGATGTTAGGGGTACTCATAAGAAACGCTAAAAACCTGATACTGGGATGGGGCTTTTGTGTTCCGCTTTCCTTCCTGGTGCCCAAAAAGAAAAACCTGGTCTTGTTTATGGGCAGATTCGGAGGCGAATTCCTTGATAACGTTAAATTCCTGTACCTGTATTTACACAGCCTTAAAAAAAACAATGTTAAATATTACTTTTTTACTGAACACAAGTCTGTCTATAAAACCTTAAAAGAGAACAACCTTCCTGTTCTTTATCATCCGACACCATTATCCATATACATTCTTTTAAGAACAAACGTCATTGTAGTGGGCAGCACGGTATGGATAAAGAAATGCAAGTACCATTTACTATTCAGGTCAAAAAAAATCCAGTTGTTTCACGGTGTGGCTTTGAAAAAAATTGAGCTTGGTATTCCCCAAAAAGCAAAATACAACAGCTCCCTCAAAGGCAGACTCGATAACAGTATAAGGGGCAGGTTCCCGCTTTATGATTTGTGTATTTCCACGTCGGAGTACTGCACAGAAAACCTTTTCGCCAAATCATTCAGGGCAAAAACCTTTCTGGAAAGCGGCTATCCACGAAACGATTTCTTCTTCAACGCTCAGGACAACAAATACGTTTTTTTAGAAAGCGATCCAAAAACCATCTCAAAAATTAATCCCTTAAAGGCCAAAGATTACAAAATAATTTTATACGCCCCGACATTCAGAAACGTCGGTAGTGACGCGGTTTCCGACGGAGTATTGGATTTAAACGCACTTTGCGAATTCGCCGTAAAATATAAGGTGATATTTGCTTTCAAGTTACACGTATCCAGCGGCATTAAACACAGGCTTCAGGAATGTGAGAATCTACTCAACTATGACAGCTCGAAAGATATTCAGCCACTGATGAAAATATCGGACATCCTGATAACGGATTATTCTTCCGCGTATATAGATTATTTACTATTAGACAGACCCGTGATATTCTTCCCATACGACTACGAAAAATACACCCAAACGGATAGAGATATGTCGTTCGATTACGACTGGGTAACCGCCGGCCCGAAATGCTATTCGCAAAAAGAACTTCACCAAGCAATAAAAAACACCCTTGAGCGAGAAGACCGATTTGCTGAAAAACGCCATCAGATAAAGGATGTTTTCTTCAAATACAAGGACGGTAACGCCTCAAAAAGAGTGTGGGATTTTATCGAAAAACAATTTATAACCAGCCAGCCATAGCGTGGAATAAATATCCAAGACTCAGGGTCGAGAGCATGTTTTCTTAATTAGTTCAGCAAGTCTTCGGCCGATTATATCGGCATCAAAATCTTTTACGAAAGATAGATTGTTTTCGCCCATACTCTTTCTTAATCTCGGTTCTTCAATCAACTCAGCTAACGCATCAACCCACTCGGCTGTGCTACCTGCAAGTAAGCCGGTACTACCCACTTTTACAAAGTCAGAATTCACTCCCGCAGGCGAAGCAACTACAGGCAATCCGCTGGCGGCATACTGAAGAATTTTAAAACCACATTTTCCGCGGGTAAAACGATCATCCTCAAGCGGAGCAAGGCCAATATCGCTACTGACTAAATCAGCTGCCTGTGTTTCCAAAGACCAGCGACGTTTTTCGACCTCCATATTCTGTAAATCAAAAAAGCTATCGCATACTATCCTTAAAACAACATTACCAAAACGTCCCCCAATCCTTTCAAGGGCCGGTGTAATTTGCTTTAGATATTTGAGTGTGGCCTGGCTGCCAATCCAGACAAGACGTATTTTGCCGTCCTTTTGGAGTTTTGAATCCAATTCATAACGACTAATGTCTAAACCGGTTGGAACTACCTCAACATTTGAACTGGCTCTTTCAGCGAGCCGGGCGAGGTAATAATTCCCGGCTATAACCATATCAGACAGCTTGATTGTTCTTTCAAAAGGCCGACTATATTTACGCGGACTGCATCTTTTGTCAGGCTCGTCGGCACTGTACATTATCGCATCATCAAAATCGAAAACCACTTTGTGAGCATAATGGCGTAGCAAGACGGAATCGAAAAAATTAAGGGTCTTTTTTTGTAGTAAAACCGCATCGAAATCCGAGCACCTTTTTAAGGTTTTCCATCGCGCCAAATTTTCGCGGGGATACAGGCAAACCTCACAATCAATGCCGGCATTACGTAAAATATCCAGGTGCAACTCAATCCGTTGCCTGAAACTGGGACGATTAAGATTATAAGTTAAAATAAGTAGCTTCATCTACCAGCCAATGGATTTGTTTCACCCGACCCAAACACTACTTACGCGCAATCACAACCCATGTTTTCAAATCCTCCCAAAGCCCGGGAATCAGGAAATAGTTATTAACAAAATATGGTTGTTTCTTTAGCAATTTAATCTTTCTAAGAAACTTGGTCCCATAGTGCTTAAAATCCTTTTTATACGCCTGACTGAGAAATTCTGCCTGTGAAAAATATTTATGAATGATGTCTTTCAGGCTCGTATCAGTAAAATGATGGAGATGGTGAGGATTGTCCGTTCTTCTCTCATCACGAGGGCCGTTAGGCACGGAAAGAAGTAACGTGCCGGACGACGACAAATGGTCATAAACATTCTTGAGAAAGGCCTCAGGGCTTTCTAAATGCTCCATTGTCTCAAAGCTCGTAATCACATCAAATTTATCTTCCATCGGCCACGGTTCGATCGCATCAGCTACAAGAAATTTGAGGTTCTCTGCATTAAAATACTTTGAGCCCCATTCGGTGGCTTCAGGGGAAACGTCCATAGCCGTAACTTTCAGCGCGGTTTTGGCCAAAAGACTACTGCCATAGCCGACGCCACAAGCCACATCGCAAACATTTTTACCAACAACAAACTTGCGAGCAAAGTTATATCTTGCCAGGTGTGGAGCGGCCTGCTTTGCAGCTTCAACAATCGTCCGGGGCCACAACCGAATCCCCTTAGGCGCCGAATAAGTCTTTTTGCTTGCTGTTTTTCGGCTCATTGTGTCTAATAAAATCCTGTCAGGCCTCATAGAATAAGTATACTAAAGTTTACCGCCTGGACAAGAGGAAACTCGTTGCCTGTTATATAACCCAAACATACTAAGACCTGGGGCCATCGGCTCTATAATAGCAAAGGGGCAGCCAAACTATGAATATAGTAACCAGCTCGGACAGCAGCTTCTTTCACTGCCTTCAGGGATTGGCTGAAAGTGTAAAAAAACATTACGACAAACAGCTAATCGTTTACGACCTCGGCCTTTCTGAAGAAGAAAAGAAGTCTATTGATGCCGAGGTGGTACCCATAAAAGTAGATACGGATTTTAGGGACTACGCCTCTTTCTGGAAAGAATCAAGGCAAAAAACCGTGCGTGCCATCAGAACCACGCACAAGCCGATTTGCGTTAAAGACTATTTTCAAAAGTACTCGGAGCCGATGATATTTGTAGACGCGGACTGCTCCTTCAATGAAAGAGTTGAACAGGCCGGCTTTGATGTAGGTGTCACCCTGAGACGGAAAAACCGAATCGATTTAACGAACCCCTGGACGGGAATAATAAACGCGGGAGTTATCTTTTTTAACACTTACGCAGCCGAACTCATTGATACCTGGATGGCAGGCTGCCAAAAAGAAAATACTACAGACCAAAAGGAACTGGCTGAGATTTTAAGCCAAACAATCGACTGGAAACACTACAACAAGATATATGACTGGCACGGGATTAAAGTAAAAGTATTCAATGCGGAAGAATATAATGACGTTCGCCTGAAAAATGGAAAGATATATCACTGGAAAGGCAGAAGGCACGAGAAAGGTATTTATGAAAAACTAATCCAAGCCCAGAAAGAGGGCAAAAATGTATATGAGATGTTTAATCAATTGACCGGCAGCAAAAAGACGTCTCGGCTGAACAGATTAACAGACTGGCTGTCCGGAAAATAAATCCGTACCCAATCTTTGCTAACATTCACTTTCTCTAATCGCGTTGATAACACGCTCGACGTCCTCCGGGAAATCAACGGCTATTGACGAATCAGAAACCTCGACCATTCCTATGTCATACCCAAGTTCGAGAAAACGCAGAATCTCGATATCCTCAATGGATTCCAGTGCCGACTTATGATTACAGCCGCCGAAATCCTCAAGGGCCTTTCTGCTGAATGCATAAATACAGACCTGTTTCATTGCCTTGCTGAAAGATAATTTTTTGTCCGTTGGAATCGCGGCCCTGCTCATATATAACAATTGGCCGTCCTCTCTGGTCACGACCTTGGGGACGGAAGCACTGCGAAAATCTTCCTCCGACAAAATCGGACACATGCCGCAATGAACCTGCTCGGAACTTTTATTGTGCGCATCGATTACTTTGATAATATCGTCGGGACGGATGAGCGGCTCGTCACCCTGTACATTAATAATTACATCTGCATCTAAATTCTTGCACGCCTGATATATCCTGTCCGTTCCCGTTAGACAATCCCGATGTGTCATCAGCACCTGAATACCAAGTCCAACACAATGTTCCTTAATTCTCTTATCATCTGTCGCCACAAATACATCGGATGACGGCACGGCCGAACAACAACGCTCCCAAACTCTCTGAATAAGGCTTTTGCCAAGCAAATCCGCAAGCGGCTTTCCCGGGAAACGAGAACTTTCGTAGCGTGCCGGCACGATAATTTTTACGCTCATTATACTATCCCCATGGAATAAACCGAGGACTGCTCGACATCATAAGTAGAAGGTGTAATAGCGATAAGCGGCAAAGAAGCTTTGCTTGCCTTATAAAGACCTATCACCTCCGCCATTTCTTCCTGTCGAGGGTCACCAACCCCGTAACCATCAAATCCGGCAAGGAAAATACGGCCGGCACCACCAACAGTAACAGCGGAAAAAACGTATGGAGCCACCAAAAACCCGGGAATTATGCAGCTTCTTCTGCCCATCTTGAATGTATGCGATTTTACCCGTATTCCATAATCCAGTATAGAAAGCTTTGATATCTTACTTCTGATGTTCTCAGGTAAAATGCCAAAAGGCATCAAAATTGGAGTTCCAAAATTAGTGTAACGGTCAAGCTCCGTTATAAGCCTTGTATAATGACATACGGCATAAGTATCAACTTTTTCGGGCGGTATGCTCGTATCGGAATTCAGACTGATAACAAAAGGTTTGCATCTGTCAATAAACTCTATCAGCGCAGGCGTATATGTCCTGCCTTTAGGGCCCGGCCCAATAATTAAAACATCCCCGCCCTTTAGCCAGTTCTTTGCCGACCACTTTCCATCCACGGTACTAACATCTCCAAGCATAGCCTCCCGAAGACGATCCTGACTGAAAGAGCTCGCCACCCATCGTTTCAAAGTCTTTAGTCCTTCGAGCATCTGAGGAGTATCATAATGCAAAGAGCTGGTCATTTCCTGGATGTAGGTGGGATGAATTCCATAACTTGCCGACAAATAGTAGAGCAGATTATATCCCCATCCGTATTTTTTCCGCAGGCTGTTAAAATCTTCCATCACAATTGTAAAGAGAGCTTCTGGGCCATATTTTTCCAAACCTCGCTCTCTTAGTTCAACCAAAAGATGCTCGGTATAAGTATTGCCTGCCCCGCGCCCCATCCCAAGTATAGTACCATCAATCCAGGTAACACCTGAGTCAATAGCCGCTAAAGTATTTGCCAAGGCCCGGCCTTTGTTATCGTGGGCATGAATTCCAATCAATCCTTTCCATACCGGCCTGATTATTTTTATGAGTTCTTTAACCTGAGCCGGACCCATAGAACCCAGGGAATCAGCAAAATACAAAACATCAACTGTGCCCCACTTAGAAACCTGACTAACCGTACTAATCAGTTGTTCGGGGGTTTTGCCGGCCACCTGCATCAGATTAACGCAAATCCTGTAGCCCAATTTTTTTAACTCTTCGGTAACCGGTTGCGCCACACAAATACCATCAAGGAGACTACAAATACGCACAAGATCCAAAGGCGAATCAACTGCCTTATGGAATAACTCTGTAACAAGGCGGGCAGGCTCTGAACAGGACGCAAAATCCTTGGCGTTGAGCATAACCGCAATAAGACAATTCTTAGGAAGTGGGAGCCTGCTTAAAAAATGGTCCGCCGAGTAGGCAAAAGCTCCGAGGAATTTGTCTTTTGGCACAAATCGGAATCCAACCTCCAGCGCGTCTATTCCCGCGGCCTCAACAGATTGAAAATACCTCGAAACTACTTCCGTATCGAAGTCCCACAAATTGTAATATCCGCCGTCCCGCAATGTGCAGTCGAGTACTACCAGCGAATTACCGGAAAAACAATGGTCCATATCAATACCTTACTCAATAAAAGATAATACGGTACTATCGTAAAACTTCTCAAATTTCGTCGGTGTCAGAATCTTAAAACCGGCACCAAATGCCTCAATAGCACATAGATTTTCATAAACAAGTCTGTCTTTTTCAATGCACTGCTCCCACGTGGTGTCGTCAGTAAAGCCTTTCCCATAAAAATGATGACTACCGGCCTTGCTATCAAGCTTTTCTCTGGAGTGTAACGTATAACCATCCATTCCAACAACGTAAATATCAGAAGCTCCGAACAAATGTGCTATCACAACCGCCAGACACCCTGCGGTTCTAAAATTGCCGTATATTCTTCCGCCCTCATACCGGATAGGATTGTCACTGCTATCACCATAATCCACCGATATATAGTCTCCCTTAAAGTGCTTTTTGATTAGCTTGCCGGGTAAGTTGCAACCAAACATCATCTTTGAGTTTTTATTTATACAACTACCAAAATCCCGATAACGCTGCCTGTTCGTCCAAAGGTGGTAGTTTGGTATACAAAATCCGGTCATATAATTTATGCCTATGGTAACCGGATTACTCTCGCTCATAAACTTCTTGACCGGGCCCTCGTACTCTTTTAGCGTCCCACCCGCTCCTACAATCAGGAAGGATTTGCCCTTCTCGCAATCAACATAGTCAGACAACTTACCCATATCTTTCTATCCTTCACGAAATTCTGGCTGCAACTTTCATAACCTCAGACGGAACAGATTTTATACCAAGCTGTATACAGCAAGCCACTCTGTGATGGCCGGTATATATTTCGCAATTGGAGTTATACTCGTTTTCGATAATCGGTTTGTCAACAACAACAATACTTGTATTAAACCCGGCATTTTTCACATTTTCATATAATTCAACAAGTCTTTTAGTTTTTGACACGGCAGCCTTATGACTCTTGCCGTAAAACCGCTGCATTTTGTAATAATCATACTCTTTTATATTCGAGAAAATCTCATTCCCATCTCGCTCATAAGCTTCAAGTAGCCTGCAGTGTGGAGAAGCATGCATCTCAAGGACCGTGCCGGACGGCCCTTTATGCAAAGATTTATATTTCTCAAATCGGTCAGGGTTATATTGTATATGTAACTGGTCAACAGGTAAAATGGCGTTCTTGGCGAAGTATTCATAGAAAGTAATACCATCGATTTTTACAGCATCAAAAGGAGTGTCAGGAATATTTTTGTGAATTTCAGGTGGAACCGTAACTATTCTAACTGTAGAATTTAATCCCTTTCTGAAGGATAAAACCTTTTTTAATTGTGGCATATCAGACAAAGGATTCCACTCGACAATTATAATTTCAAAGCTTAAGCGATGTTTATCACCAAGGTCTCGGAGTATATTCAGGGAGTTTTGAAATCTGTACATAAAACCTTCATAATGATTGTCATTTCTTGCGGCAAAAATAATGCTGAGATAAGGCTCAGTCATTCAGGCACTCTTTCGTTTCTTTGTTACTTGTAAATTTTACGAATAAGTTTTATTTGCTTCCTTTTCATATTATCTTTTCTAATATACAAAAAATCGTTAAAAATATCTGCATTTTTTCTCCTGATTGATTTAGCCATTTGGAAATTGTACTCCCTTAAAAAAGAATTGGCCTCATCAAATAATATTGCGCCTTCGTAGTGTGGCACAAAATACAATTCAATGTGTATACCAACAATTTGTTCTTCCAGATATCGGCCAAGACTTTTCACTACTTCTAGATCCGTTCCTTGAGCATCAACTTTAATAAAGTCGAAATTAACGTTTAAATCGTCTATAAGGCTATCTAAACGGACACAATTCACTTCTGTTATTTTCTTCAGTCGATATTTTTCGGGGACCTCCCCGAAAGTTTCTATAAAGAAATCACAGTTCATCTTAAGTAATGAAGAGCAAGCTTCCTTATTATAGATATAAAAATTTCGTTTGCCTTCCTGACTAAAAATAGCACAGTTTTTATGTATTACTTTTGAATTAATTTCTTTAACTTGATAATCTTCAGTCAAAGGGTCAACGCTAAGAATTGTATCTATCTTCTTTTTATGTTTCTTCCAGGAAGATGGAAGTTTATCACCTGCGGAGCCAACATCAATTATATTTATCATCACAGAACTCCTTTAAATCTTGGCAAAACTGTTCAAATTTTGTTGACATTATAATTTTCAACCCATCACATCTTATCTCGGCATATCCTCTGATTTTTTCAAAATTCTTCTTGGCTATCAAAAAAAACGCTGGCTGCCCTTTTGTTTGTGAATTTATTATTCTCTATTTTTCTCTTCTCACAATCAATATAGTCAGACAACTTACTCATATCATTATGTCCTTTACGAATTTCTGGCTGCAACTTTCATAACCTCAGACGGAACAGATTTTATACCAAGTTGTATACAGCATGCCACTCTGTGATGGCCGGTATATATTTCGCAATTGGAGTTATATTCATTCTCGATAATCGGTTTGTCAACAACAACAATGCTCGTATTAAATCCGGCATTTTTCACATTTTCATATAATTCAACAAGTCTTTTAGTTTTTGACACGGCCGCCTTATGACTCTTGCCGTAATACCGCTGCATTTTGTAATAATCATACTCTTTTATATTCGAGAAAATCTCATTCCCATCCCGCTCATAAGCCTCAAGTAACCTGCAATGCGGAGAAGCATTCATATCAAGAACTGTGCCTGTCGGCCCTTTATGCAAAGATTTATACTTCTCAAATCGGTCGGGATTATATTGTACATGCAACTGCTCGACAGGTAAAACAGTGTCCCGGACTTTTACCAGACTAATGCCGTATTTAAGATACTCCGTAAAGGTCCACTTTTTAACCAGCTCACCGTAATATATATTCTCTAACTTCTTTATTATTGCCTCATGGCGATATTGGTCCATAACTCGTTGTTTCGCTTTCCGGACCATAACCTCGCGTTTTGACGGCTCCTCTTTAGCAAAGTAAATCATTGCTTCAGCCATAGCTTCCGAATCCACGGGTTCAACCAAACGCCCAAATTCCCCGTTGGCCAGGATTTCCAAGACCCCCCCCACACTTGTCGCAATACAAGGTACTCCAGCCGCCATCGCCTCAAGAGTGACTCTTGGCATACCTTCGGCAACAGACGAGAGAACAAAAACATCCATAGCCCTCAGTAATTCAGGAATATTATCTCTTCGGCCGAGAAAATGAATTGAATCAGTGGACGGCGTCTGCTTTGCCTGTTCTTTGAGCTGGTTCAGCAAACTACCCTCGCCTACAATAAGAAGCTGGGCAGACGGGATTGATAATTTTGCTTTATTAAACGCGTTGATAAGACTGAAATGGTCTTTTGTCGGGACTAAGCGTCCCACCGTACCAAAGACAAACGAGTCTGGCTTCAATCCAACGGCCTCCTTGGCCTGTTGCTGACCGATTTTGACACTGCTATATTTATCATAATCAATCGAATTACCCAGAGAGAGTACTTGATCGTCGCGCACGGCAAAGTTACTTCGCAGTACATCTTTTTTAACGGCTTCGCCCGTAGTCAGGATTTTATCCACCCATCTTAGAACTATCCAGTTAACCAGTTTACGTCTCAGCCTTCTGCTTCTGTTTAGCCCGGGAACATGAGAAAAAATAATCCGCACACCGGCAATTTTAGCTGCGATTGTGCCATATATTGTAGCCAGATGACCATGACTTTGAACAACGTCAACCTTCTGCTGTTTTAGTAGCCTTGAAAGCCTCCAAATAATCAAAAAATTGAATATGCGAAAATACTTTTGAGTAGACATATAAAAGGTTTGGCAGCCATTTTGCTCAAAGAAATTCGGCTTTTCGCTGTTTTTCATTAGAAAGATGACAATCTTATCGTATTTTTCTGCAGACAGGCCCAGAACAACAGGGGCCCTTGGTGTTATAATCCCCTCGTATCTGGGCCAAATTCGGGCCACAACAATTTTGCCATCTTTCATGCACGCCCCCTACCGATTTGAGTACATCGTCTCGTAATATTTCTGGTACTGCCCTGAAACGACGTTGGCCAGCCACTTTTGGTTCTGCAAATACCAGTCTATAGTTTTGTTAATGCCTTCTTCAAAAGTAACGGAGGGCTGCCAGCCCAACTGGCTGATTATCTTGTCCGCATCGATTGCATACCGCCTGTCGTGGCCGGGCCGGTCGGTAACGTGCCTGATTAGCGACTCCGATTTACCAAGGCGGTTCAGTATCAGCCCAATCACCTCAAGATTTGTTTTTTCATTACAGCCTCCGATATTATACACCTCGCCCGCCGGCGCTTCAGTCAAGACCTTCCAGACGGCCGTACAATGGTCATATACATACAGCCAGTCGCGCACATACAGGCCGTCGCCGTAGACCGGCAAGTGCTTATCATTAAGTGCGTTATTAATCATCAGCGGAATCATTTTCTCGGGGAACTGGTATTCTCCGTAATTGTTTGAACAGCGGGTGATGTTATACTTAAGTCCCCACGTATTCCCGAAAGCCTTCACCAGATGGTCGGCGGCCGCCTTGCTGGCCGAATACGGCGAGTTCGGAGCAACTGGAGTCCGTTCCGTAAACTTGCCCTCCGGCCCGAGCGCCCCATAGACCTCGTCGGTAGAAATCTGGATGAATCTATCCAATCCCCTGTCCCGGGCAGCTTCCAGCAGGACAAGCGTTCCCGTAACGTTGGTTTCGATAAAGACCTTCGGCACAAGAATAGAACGGTCGACGTGACTTTCCGCGGCAAAGTTAACAATCGAATCTACCTGGTACTCGCGCAGGATTCTTTCGACCAGACCGCCATCACATATATCGCCCCTGACAAATTTATGATTAGGATGGCCCAAAAGGTCGGCCAGGTTTTCAAGATTGCCTGCATAAGTAAGCTTGTCAAGATTGACAACCAGGCAATCGGCGTGCTTGGTAAGCACCATTCGCACGAAGTTGCTTCCTATAAATCCCGCCCCCCCTGTAACAAGTATTCTTTTCATAAACTCTCCAGGAAACGTCCCAGCGGCCCCTGCCAATGCTCGATACTCATGCCCAGCACGGCCTGAATTTTGCTACAGTCGAGTCGGCTGTTTAACGGCCTTTGTGCCGGTGCGGAGTAATCACTGCTTCTGCAGCTACTCAAATTAGCAGAGATTCCAAGTTTTTCAAAGACGAATTCGGCCACTTCGAAACGGCTGGCGCAGCCCGATGCGGCAAAGTGAAACGTGCCCTGCGGTCGTTTCGGTAACAATTCGCATATAACTTTTGCGACTTCAGTCGTGGCCGTGGGAGCGCCAATCTGGTCATCAACAACTCTTAATGCTTTACCCTGTTCTGCCTGCGCAATAAGCTTTGTGATAAAATTATTCCCCGCCCTGCCGTAGGTCCACTCCGCCCGTATGATACAATGCTGAGGATTGCTCTCGGCCAAAAGCCGTTCACCTGCCAGTTTTGTCTGCCCGTAACTGTTTATCGGGTTAGGAACGTCGGTTTCAACGTAAGCTCTTTCCAAGCTTCCATCAAAAACAAAATCCGTACTAATATGCAAAATCCATCGACCTTTGTCTTTCGCAAGACTGCCCAGCCGCCCTACTGCTGCGGCGTTGACCTGATACGCCAGGTCAGCCTCGGTCTGGGCCTTGTCCACGTCGGTATAAGCTGCACAGTTAATAATAATCTCGGCCCGGTCGATAACATCCTGAACATGCTCAGTATTGGTAATATCAAACTCTGGCAGGTCGAATACTCGGAAATTGAGCCGGCGCTCTTTACAGGCCCGCGCCAAATCACTGCCCAGCATTCCCCTGCCCCCCAGGATGGCAATCATCTGCTCAGCCATCTTTGCGTGCCCAGTCATAGGGAATCCAGTCATCGTGCGGGTCGATGCGAAACTCATCCGGCTCGGTGTAGTTATACATTTACCACTCCTGGGTAAGTAGAGGTAAAATATACCTGCCCGAATTTCTCAAACCAGTAATCGTCGGTCCGTATTATCTTCCCGAGGCTCATTCCGGGAGCTCCTTTGCAACCATTTCATTGGCTCTATTAAGCGATTCAAACGTACCGGCATCGCTCCACCAACCTTCAAGGACATCAAAGGCCAACTGACCTTTCGCAATATAAGCGTTATTTACGTCGCTTATCTCAAGCTCTCCCCGGCCTGAAGGCTTAAGCGTTCTTATTATCTCGAAGACAGATGTATCATAGAAATATATGCCCGTGATTGCATAATCAGATTTTGGCTTCTTTGGTTTCTCTTCGACACGAATGACCCTGCCGTCGTGAATTTCGGCAACACCAAAACGCTGCGGGTCCTGCACCTGCTTCAAAAGCACCATAGCCCCTTCTTTTCGGGCCTTGAATTTGTCGATGTATTTTCTCAGGCCTGCCTGAAAGACATTATCGCCGAGAATCACAACCAGCCGCTGGCCGCTGGAGAATCCCTCAGCCAGCCCTAACGCCTCGGCTATCCCGCCGGCCTTGTCCTGTACTTTATACGTGAACCGACAGCCAAAACTTTTACCCGAACCGAGCAGATTCACAACATCTCCCATATGCTCAATACCCGTTACAATAAGTATCTCTTTTATACCGGCCGATATGAGTTTTTCAATCGGGTAATAAATCATAGGTTTTCGGCCGACCGGCAGAAGATGTTTATTCGTAACCTTTGTCAACGGATCCAGACGTGAGCCTGTTCCGCCTGCAAGCACAACCCCTTTTATATTCACGGTTATCCTTCCAAACTAAATCCGTTCAAGGCGCACATATTAGCCACTACTTGTTTGATTGTCAACTTGTCCTTTGAGTGGAGAGAGTGCAACAGCCCCTGACACTTTTTCCTCAGAACTGGTCAAGGAAACGCAAATCATTCTCGAACAGCAGGCGAATATCACTAATACCGTATTTCCGCATTGCCAGCCGTTCGATACCGAATCCAAAGGCCCAGCCGGTATATTTTTCACTATCTATTCCAACCGCATCAAAAACATTCGGGTCGACCATTCCGCAACCGGCCATTTCGACCCAGCTTTCATTGCCCTGCTTGTCGGTCCAGAGCAAATCGACCTCAGCGCTGGGTTCGGTAAACGGGAAAAAACTCGGCCTGAAACGCCATTTCGTCTCGGCGCCGAAGAAAGCGTGAATAAACTGGTTGATAGAAGTTTTCATATCAATCATACTGACACCCTCGTCAACAACCAGCGCCTCAAGCTGATGAAACATATACATATGTGTCGCATCGACCGTATCAGGCCGATAAACCCGCCCCGGCGCTACAATCCTAATCGGGGGCTTCGTCTTTTCCATCACTCTTATCTGAATTGTCGAGGTCTGGCTTCGCAGCAGTGTCTTGTCGTCAATATAGAAATTGTCAAGCGGGTCCCTGGCAGGATGTTCGGGCGGGATATTAAGCGCGATGAAATTATGCCACTCGTCCTCAACCTCAGGCCCATAAGCAATCCCAAAGCCCATCCGCCCGAATATCTCCAGCAATTCATTTATGGTCTGTGTGATAATGTGCTGCTTACCGACTCTAACCGGAACACCGGGCAGTGTAACATCAAGCTCTGCGTCCTTCTGCCGGTGAGCCTGAGATAAACTAACCTTACATTCCTCAAAGGCCTCGGTGATGCGTTTTTTGGTTTCATTCGCTAACCGGCCGGCTTGCGGTCTCAGCTCCGGCGGTAATCCCCCCACCTGGCTGAGTATTTGTGTCAGCCTGCCCTTCCGGGCAAGATACTTTATACGAAACTGCTCGAGCTGCTCCAGGTTTGAAACTACACATAGTTCTTCAAGAGCATCCTCAGCGATTTGTTTAAATGTCTCCAGCATACAACTATCCCCGCTGACGAGCTGTTATTCGTTAGCCCGACTACCCAACGCCGCTCGTGCAGCATCCACGATGGCATCCATGCCGGCCGGGTCGGCAATGGCAATTTCACTAAGCATTTTACGGTTCAGGCCGATATCCGCCTTTTTACAGCCATTTATAAATTCGCTATATCGGATGTTTCGCTCTCGGCATGCCGCACTTAGACGAATAATCCACAGGCCGCGAAAATCCCTTTTACGTCTCTTCCGGTCAATTCGCGCACTGACTTCTGCCCTCATAACAGCTTCTTTAGCCAAACGGTACTGCCGCCCTACCGCACCCCGATGCCCTTTTACTGCTTTGAGGATTCTTTTCCTTGACCGGCGTCTGGCGGCGCCTTTTTTTACGCGTGGCATATCAGCTTTCCTTTCAGATTAGCATTTCAAAAACTCTTTCTTGCTGGCGGCAGCTGATTCGAAGCCGAGAAGCAAGTTATGAGGATTTATTTTGCGTGAATTACTTGCCTAATTCCTTTCTTATCGTCTTAGCTACTGCACCTTTTACAATCGCACTGCTCCTTATTTTCCTTCTGCGCTTGGCATTTCTGCCACTCATAAGATGACCGCCGAACGACCGTTTTCGCTTAACTTTATCCTTGGCCGTAATCTTAACTCTCTTGACCAATCCCTTGTGCGTTTTTTGTTTTGGCATTCAACCTGTCCTTTCGATTCAACTCATCTAAGGTGCCCATCTAAAAAATTTGAAAGCAAGGATTATACAAGCGTTATTATGTACAGTCAAGAACAAATTTATACGCCATTACCTGGGTGTGCAAGACGAGATTATAGGTACTTTTTCGACTCGAGAATTATTCGTTAACCTGATACAATATAGTGTTATAGTAAAGACTATTTCAGGACCGATAAACATCTTGTTCTTGCTGGATTACCCTCCTATAGATTGACGAAATATCGTCCTTCACATATCTACTTCAAATAATGGCAGGATGTATCTGCATTTCCCCTGTGGGTCCGAAAACAATACGCCATTCCTGCCCCAAGACCAGTTTGCACAAGCCAGTAACGGCCGAAATTTCCTTGACTTCAGAGGCCAAAATCGATACAATGTAAGTGTAAATTCACAGATAACAGATGGGGGGTGAAAGTCATCCGTGCCTAAGAACCATAAAAGATATTGGCAAGACCAAGAGCACGAGTCCAGCGCTTCGGAGAAGGGAGATTCGGCTGAGTTTAGCAGTATCGCCTTTAAGAATCGATTAGCATTTGTCTTGGCGGGGCCCGTACTTTCCGGGCCTGTGTTAAATGGCCAGATTTGGCAGGAGGGTGTAGAGATGAAACCGTTGCCGAAGTTGTTTGTTGCAAGCGCAATCTACCTGGGGCCGCTTGTAATGGTTGTATGGTTCATTATCAACCATTATTTCCGTTACATCAGGTAATTTTCTCCGGTCCATAAATGAGAGCCGGCAAGTTGCTGCAAGCCGGCTCTCATCCTATTTTAGAGCTCCATTACCACATTCCCTTGTATTTATAGCAGGTCTGCGACTTGCATAAGTACAAACAGAGGTTATAATTCACTGGCGCCTAAAGCCTATACGGTGCATACAAAACAAATGCAGGATTAGTCTATGTTGGATATGCTCAAAAACTTCCATCCTGTATTACAGGCTTTCATCGCGACCTGCTTTACCTGGGCGCTGACATCAATTGGGGCGGCAGCCATTTTTCTGGCAAAGGACCTGAGCAGAAAAACTCTCGACGCGATGCTCGCCCTTGCGGCCGGTATTATGTTATCAGCCAGCTTCTGGTCTCTGCTTGCCCCGGCGATCGAGATCTCGAGAGCCGGTAGCATGCCATGCTGGCTGCCGGCCACAATCGGTTTTATCACTGGTGGGCTGCTGCTGTCAGCAGTGGATAAGATATTGCCGCATCTGCACGTTAACTTCTCGATGAATGAAGCTGAAGGTATAAAGACCACCTGGCGACGGAGCACGCTTCTTGTCCTCGCGATAACGCTACACAATATTCCCGAGGGTCTGGCCGTTGGCGTAGCTTTCGGTGCGGCCGCCGCCGGCCGGTCCGCCGCCACTTTGTCAGCCGCCGTAGCTTTGGCCATCGGGCTGGGCATTCAAAATCTACCCGAAGGCCTTGCCGTCGCAATGCCCTTACGCCGTGAAGGGATGAGTCGGGCCAAGAGCTTTTGGTACGGACAGCTTTCAGGCGCTGTCGAGCCTATTGCAGGCGTCCTTGGGGCAACTGCTGTCGCCCTGGCAGAACCCCTTCTGCCATACGCTTTGGGCTTCGCCGCCGGGGCAATGGTATTCGTCGTAATTGAGGAGGCTATCCCCGAATCACAAAGAGGCGGCAATACCGACCTCGCAACCTGGTCGGCAATGTCAGGTTTCACAGTGATGATGATACTGGATATCTCGTTTAGCTAACTTCAAGGCACACCCACAATTAACATAATAAGGCCTATGAAGACAAATGTTAACAAGAGACTTCGCAACGCATTTACTCTTGAGCAGGCTGACGGCAGATGGTGGCTTATGACGCCTGACAGGTCTCGATTCATCTCACTGGGTCTCAACCACATCAGCGCTATCACTCGGGACGACACACACGAGGTTTTTAACCGTCAGTATGATGGCAATTGGCAAAAAGTCGCTGACAAGGCGACCACAGACTTAACAAACTGGGGTTTCAACACGGCAGGCTATGACTGTCCCCGACAAATGTGGGATAAGCTGCCTTTCATCGCTGAAGTTTACCTCGCAAATGTCTCATACTGGATGCCACAGGAGATGTTTAGCTATCCCGACGTCTTCGCACCTGCCTATCAGAAGCAAACCCGGCTAAAGATCAGGCGAGTCTGCCTTGCTGCGAGGAATAATCCTAATCTAATCGGTTATTACTGGACTGACACCCCGCAGTGGGATATTCGGAAAGCCCGGGAAAAGCGCGGCACCGACTGGGTATCAGCCATTCGCGCGATGGACAGCACCTCACCGGGAAAACTGCGATATATCCAATTCCTCAAAGAAAAATACGAGAAAAGCCCGACCCGCTTCACCAAGTCCTATGGCATTGATGCAAAATCTTTCGATGAGTTTGCTGCCAATGACTTCGCCAGGCTTGATATTACCCGGCCCCAGGTTTATCAGGATGATACCGAATTCCTTGCCCTTATTGCCCGCCAGTATTACAGTCTTGCTACACAGACCGCCCGAGAGTACGATCCCGAGCATCTTATCCTTGCTGACCGCTACCTCGCCGATGACCATCCTGAGCTTGTCCTGAAAGAAGCTCTGCCGTATATCGACGTCCTTTCCCTTCAGCCATGGCGCATATCTTTCAATACTGAGTTATTTGATAAATTGCACGAGCTTAGCGGCAAGCCCATCCTAATCGGCGACCACCAGAGTAGCTTTTATACCGATGCTTACCCCAAAACAATGTGGCCCCAGCTGCCGGACGAGGCCGCTGCGGCAGAATCATACACCAGGTATCTGCCCGATGCCTTCGCCAGGCCTTATATAATCGGCTACCACCGCTGCCAATACATTGACCGGTTTGACACTCGTCTCGGTGTTTTAAAGCAGGGCCTCCTCAGAGAAGACCAGAGCCCTTATGAGGTCCTCATTGAGGCAGTGCGCCGTACAAATCTTATTGTCCTCAGAAACCTGGGCATCGGTCGCAAGACCTGAAATTCCCATTGGCCCATCCCAAAAATTTGTGCCAAGGCTGGACAAATCAACTGCTTACTCCTATTATACGTGGTTTAATTAATCCGGTGTACAGGAGTGGGCCGAATGTTCGATAAAGTTGATTCATCGTGCGATCATATCCAGCTTGAGCACAGGATTCTCAAGTGGTGGGCCGAGACAAAGGTTTTCGAGAAACTCCGCGCGAAAAACGCCGGCAAAAAACACTGGTCGTTTCTCGATGGGCCTATCACCGCCAATAACCCAATGGGCGTCCACCATGCCTGGGGCAGAACACTCAAAGACTGCTATCAGCGTTACTATGCAATGACCGGCCATGAGCTGCGATACCAGAACGGCTTCGATTGTCAGGGCCTCTGGGTCGAGGTGGAAGTTGAAAAAGAACTCGGCTACGAGACCAAGGCCGATATCGAGCGAGCCGGCCTTGAGCAGTTCGTAAACCGCTGCAAGGCCCGGGTCGAGAAGTACTCAAAGGTCCAGACCGAACAATCCATTCGCCTGGGTTACTGGATGGACTGGTCCAACAGCTACTACACAATGAGCAACGAGAACAACTACACCATCTGGACCTTTCTTAAGAAGTGTCACCAACGCGGCCTGATTTACAAAGGCCTTGACGCTATGCCCTGGTGCCCCCGCTGTGAAACCGGTATATCCGAACAGGAACGCCGAGAAGGCTATAAAACCATCGATGATATTGCGGTCTTTGTGCGCTTCCCGCTAAGGGACAGGCCAAACGAGTACTTAATGGTCTGGACAACAACCCCCTGGACGCTGTCCGCAAATGTCGCCTGCGCCGTCAATCCTAAACTCAAATATGCTAAGGTACGTCAAAACGACGAAATTTACTACCTCTCCGAATCACTCGTGGGAGTAATGCGTGAGAAAGGTGAATACATAGTCGAGGCAACCATAACCGGCCAGGATATGGTGGGCTGGCTGTATGACGGGCCCTTCGATGAATTCGAGACGGTTAAGAAGACATTCGACGAGTCAAATTACACTCACCGTGTCATCGGCTGGGACCAGGTTGCCGAGGCCGAGGGTGTCGGCATCGTTCATATCGCACCCGGCTGCGGCAAGGAAGATTTCGATTTGGGCAGGGATTTTAATTTGCCGGTCTTAATGCCGATTGACGAGGGCGGTGTTTACGGCGAGGGGTACGGCTTCTTGTCTGGAAAAATGGCAGGCCAGGTCGCCGATGGGGTCATTGAGAATCTAAAGGCAAAGAAGCTGTACTACAAAAGAGAAACGTATAGCCACGACTATCCGCACTGCTGGCGGTGCGGCACACCGCTTTTGTTCCGGGCCGTTGATGAATGGTATATCAGTATGTCCTGGCGAAAAGAAATTATGGATATCGTGAAAGATATCCGCTGGATACCCGAATGGGGGCGTGAGCAGGAGCTGAACTGGCTCGAGAATATGCACGACTGGATGATTAGCAAAAAACGCTTCTGGGGACTGGCCCTTCCCATATTCGAATGCGAGTGCGGCTGGTTTGACGTTATAGGCGGTAAAGAAGAGCTAAAAGAACGCACGGTACAGGGCTGGGGGCAGTTCGAGAGTCATTCGCCGCACCGGCCCTGGATTGACGCGATACGCATAAAGTGCGAAAAATGTGGCCGACTTGTAAGACGCATCCCCGACGTCGGAAATCCCTGGCTTGATGCCGGCATCGTGCCTTACTCCACGGTAAAGTACGGCACAGACCGCCGGTACTGGCAAAATTGGATACCCGCCGATTTGGTCCTTGAGTGTTTTCCGGGCCAGTTCCGCAACTGGTTTTACGCCCTGCTCGCTATGAGCACTATGATGGAAGGAATCGCGCCTTTCAAGACGCTGCTGGGCCACGCCCTTGTCCGGGATGAACAGGGCAGGGAGATGCACAAATCCGCAGGCAACGCCATCTGGTTCGACGAGGCCGTCGAAAAGATGGGGGCCGACGTGATGAGATGGATTTATTGCCGGCAGAATCCCGTCAATAATCTGAATTTCGGCTACCACTCCGGCGAACAGGTCCAACGTCGTCTCTTCAGTACCTGGTGGAACGTTTACAGCTTCTTCGTCAATTACGCCCGCCTCGATGGTTTTGACCCGACAAGAGAGCTTCTGCCCTATGAAAGCCTGCAGGACATCGACCGTTGGCTGCTCAGCAAGCTCCAATTGCTGATTCGAACTGCAAATGAGTCATTTCCCGTATTTGACGTTGCCTGCGTTGTACAGTGCGCCGAGGATTTCATCGAAAGACTCAGCAACTGGTATGTCCGCCGTAATCGCAGGCGATACTGGCGGCCAAAAAGCGAATCCGACCTTGACAAACTGGCTGCATATCAAACGCTTTACCGCGTACTTGTGGACCTGACTAAAATTCTGGCGCCGATAACACCCTTCATTACCGAACAAATGTACCAGAATCTTGTCCGACCGTTTGACTCAAACAGCCCCGAAAGCGCACATCATTGCGACTACCCGCAATTTGATGAATCCTTGTATGATGAGGCGTTGGCCGGCCAGATGGACCTGGTGGCAGATGTGGTCTCGCGCGTCCTGAGTATCCGTGAGGTTAAGCAAATTCGTGTCCGCCAGCCCCTTTCACGGTTAATCTGCGTTGTGAACGACCACTCTGAGGGCGTCCTGAAGCGTTTTGAGTCTCATATCCTTGACGAATTGAATATCAAGCAGTTACAACTGGTCAGCAATCTTGAGGAATACGTAACTTACACCGTCAAGTGCAACTACAAGAGTATCGGCCCAAAATTCGGCACCGAGGCCAAAACTGTAACTGAGTTACTGGCCAAGCAGCCTCCAGAATCTATTGCCCAGGCCGTGGCAGGCAGTAAAGGCGTTGTTCTACAGACCGACGGAAAGAGCTGGCAGCTTCAGCCGGAAGACATTATAGTAGAACGCCGTTTCCCTGAAACTCTCGCAATATCCGACCATACAGAACCTGCCTTACTGCTCGATATCGAAATAACAGAATCCCTGCAACATGAAGGGCTGGCCCGGGACGTTGTCCGTCACATTCAGCAGATAAGGAAAGAGATTGAACTCGAGATACAGGACCACATCACGGTCAATTTCAGGACTGAAGACGAAACGGTAAGACAGGCTATCGCGGAGCATCATGAATATATCTGCCGTGAGACCTTGTGCAATAAACTAAATCCTTTAGAAAACATATCCTCTGAGGGTACCAAGGACATAAAGATTGGCGGAGCCGTGATAAGTCTGCAGGTAACAAAAGCAACCTGACAAGCTTTATAATACATATATGCAGGTACCTGTGTAAAAAACTACTCACTGGATACCTGAAGTCAGTTGCTTAGAGACTTTCGCATAGACCTCCTTAATCCCCACAGCTTCGATTTTATACTTTGCCTCTGAACTGTGAAGCTTCGAACCGCGCTTATCGCCATCAACTGCCACAACTGCCTCATGCTTCCCATAAGGAGCCACCCTTGCCGGGTTGGTCGGTCCGAAAATCAACACCGTCGGAACATCAAGGGCACTGGCGATATGCCCCGGCCCTGTGTCGTTGCTTACGACAATCCTTGCGCTTCGCAGCAAAGCTATCAACTTAGGAATATCCGTTAAGCTGGTAAAATCTGCAACGGCAGTTTTTGCCAGCATTTTCAAACGCCCTGTAATCTGCTTCTCGGCCTCCGTACCTACAATCACCACGCCGACTCCGAAATCCGAGGCCAGCATATCCGCGAGCATTGCGTATCTTTCAACAGGCCAGCACTTCTCGGCACGGATCGAGCCCGGCACAAAAACCGCGTAATTCTTTTCATCTACTCCTTGTTCCGTCAGCAATTGCCTTACTTGCCGCTCGGCCTGCTCTCGGCAAGGCAGTACAAATTCAATCTCGTCTGTCTTAGTTCCTGATGCCGCCACCATCTTTCTGTAATAATCAACCAGATGGATGCAATTGCTATCCTTGGCCACCTTTTGATTATAGAACAGGTGGCCCAGCTCTCGTGCATTTGCCATCCCAAAACGTCTCTTGCAGCCGCTGAGCCAGCTCAGAAGCCCCGTCCGCAAGAGTCCCTGAAAATCAAAGACCGCATCAAACCGCCCGCTGCGAAGCCGTTTTATCAGCGCGACCAACTCCATTAATGCCGCCGGATTACACCACGCCTTGCCCAGAAACTTGCGGTCGAATGGGATTATCTCATCCAAATGCGGGTGGTTCTGCAACAATGGAGCAAAGTCCGGGCGCACCAGCCAGCTAATACGCGCGGCCGGGAAGCCTTTTCGAAGCGCTGAAAGTGCCGGCAGCGCCAACACTATATCCCCCAGTGAACTCGGCTTTATTATCAGGATGTTATTGATACTGCTTTTCTCCGTCTGAATCTTTTTCGAATTCAAGAGCCATTTGGCCTTCGCCTGCAAGGCAAGACGGCGGTAAATCTGTCGCCGACCCCCGACAAGTCGGGGTCCGCAAAGATTACAATAAAGATTAAATGTTCGCAAGAAATCGCTGCGAGTAACAAGCCCCACGAGCGAAGCAGCCAGCCGCCACAGAGATTGTAATTGCCGACGACGATGGCTCAGCATATAACGCTTTATACCATCCATATCCACAAGCTTTACGATACATCGCCCGCCGGAGTCCTTACACACGATAAAATTGCCCGCCTTCGCGTCGCGGTGCCACAGCCCCGACTTGTGCAGACTCGCCAGAATGCTCGCAATCTGCTCTGCCAGTTGTTTCTTAACGGCATATTGCTCCATCCTGTTGTGCGGCAATTGCCCTTTCAGGAAATGATATAAATTGACGCTGCCTTCGATGTATTTAGTGATATATATACTCTCTACTATTGAGAAATACTTTCGTTTATAAAGTGCCGCTATAGGTACGGCCACCTGAATATCACTTTCAAGCAGCCTGCGCGCAGTCCTGAAGTTTCTGGCCGACCTGCTTGGTCGTAATGACCGCAGCCACTCCCGCAAACCCGCACGCCGAGCGTCGTATTTCACCACAACAGAAAGCCACTCCCGCCCTACTGCAAGATTCTTCTGTACTACGAGCGATGGTTCCTCCGTCTTGAGAAGCTTCTCATAATCCTCGATAGCCGACCTCGGCCTTGCCAAACACTCTGCCCAGTCTACTATGGAAAAACTCCTGCCTGATAAATCCCTCAGGCAAACCAGCCCTTCCCACCCATCGGCAAGTTTCAGCCGACCGACGTTGAGGATTTTATTGCCATCTTTTTCCGAACAATCCATATCGACGATATTGTACGCAAATTCTCCTGCGATTTACACCGCTTTTTGTTAGACACTAACCAGTTCGGGATTTACACTGTTTGCTGGAATTATTTAGCTAAATTGCATTATCCTGCAGAATATCTAAGAAGGTTTATTTAAGTGGGAAAACGCCGTAAATACACTTACGACTGGCCGCGTCCAATGGTTACTGTTGATGCGGCGGTCTTTGCCTTCATCAAAGGCCAAGCCCACCTGCTGCTTATCAATCGTGCCAAAGAGCCGTTTAAAGGCAAATGGGCCCTGCCCGGCGGCTTTGTGGAGATGGATGAGGAGTTAGCCGACGCCGCAGCACGCGAACTGGCGGAAGAAACTGGATTAACCGGCGTCGCACTACAACAAATGCACACCTTTGGCAATGTGGGCCGTGACCCAAGAGGCAGACAGATTACAATAGCATATATGAGTGTAGTAACCAGGGGACAAAATAAAATAAAAGCCGGCGATGATGCTGCGATGGCACGATGGTTCGATATAGAAAAACTGCCGACAGATTTGGCATTCGACCACGATGAGGTGGTAAAATTTGCCATAAAAAAGCTAAAGGGAAAAAGAATATATCGGCAGCTCTGCAAGAATCACATTTAAATCCCCCTAAATGTTACTTTGCTGCCGGGGCTTTTTCAGTTGCTGGTTAAAGATTCGTAATTGCACATCAATCGCACTCATTGCCCAATCGATGTAGTGTAACTTGTGTGCCGGCCGACGAACATACTCACTCATCAGGCCGGTCTTTACAACATCGAGGAACCTGGCCCTGACCTGCGGCCCAATGGGTGTGGGGTCAGCCGCCCATTTTTTCAGATGGCTAAATTCCTGACGAAGTTTTTTACTTGCCCTGAGTTGCTCACTGGTTAAGTAATCCGCAGGATTATACGCCAGCTGAAGACCCTTAAGTGCCAGAATCACCGGCTCGTAATTCGCCCGCCGGTCTAGTCGAATAAATTTATACTGCTGGATATTCGTCACGGCGTGACTCGGTGTTTTGTCGGCAATCTCGTCCTCACCCATATACCACATACGTTTGCTCGTACGGGCAAATACGAGTTCCTCCCCATACCTGTATTGCTCGATTTCATCGTGGTCCATCCTCGATACCCACAGCCGGCCCGTATCGGCCCGCTGCAATCCTCCGCCGAGTACGAGCAGGCATTTAACAAAGCCCAAAGGCAGAAGATTCTGCCTTCCAATTTGTCTTCTGCGAAGCTGAAATGAAAGATGCAGACTGTGTGGCGCTACCTTATAAAACAAGGTAATTTCGTGAATGAGCTGGTTTAGCAGCCACGGGTCGGCAGTTGCCGGCCGGGACAGTTCCTTGGCTGTATTAAGCCGGCCTGGCGCCAGTTCCAAAAAACCACGACGTCTTGCGTTGTCGGTCCGGCCGGTGTGGTCGTCGATATAACCGCCGAGCTTCCAGCTTAGGATATCAAGGTGAAAATCGTAAAAGTACATAAAACCGTTATAGACAGGGTCGCTTGCCGGCTCCTGCTCGCCGGGTCGTAAAACGGTCCTGAAGCCAAGATTGCTCAACTCAATTTCGGCTCCGAGCGGTGTAAGACCCGGCTGAAGATTGTCGGAAATCCGTTGCAACTCGGACCGGGCCACACGCCAATCAAAAATGCTATCGGCAGCCTTGACGGCATATTTGACGTAATCGACAAGGTCGCATTGCCGATAAGGCATCGTCTCCATACAACGCTCGATAATCAAATCCACATCCCGGCTATGGGCATTTATCATCCTCAAGCCGATAAGAAGACTGATAGAATGGTTGAAATATCTTTCAGAGTTACGCAGATGTTCAAGCTCGAATCGATACCTGGCCTGAATTTTCTCGGCGAACTGGTTAAGCAGCACCTGTCTTACGACCATAGCAAGGTAGTTATTAATAAACGGCTGCGCGGCCTTTTCATCATATAAATGCTTAATGCCGGGTCTCGGCCTGTCCAGCTCATGCTCGAGATAAAAATCACTGAAGGCATCGGAGCGATAATGGCTTATAACCAAATCTCTCTCCGTGGTTGCTAACAGTTCCCTTTGAGCACGGCGTTCCAGTTGGGCATCCGAGGAACGCTCTCCCGGACGGGTGTGCTTTTTGATAAATTTCTCGATTCTCTTGCGAAGCCATAACTCATGTATGAGGTTGACGTGGAACCTGTCTCCGAAATGCTGCCGAAGGGTTTCAAATCTGGCCAGGTAGGTCTGAGCAGCGACAAGGCCGTTTGCAGTGTTTACTTTGACGTTCTCCCGATGGTAACGTTTTCCTTCGTATCGGTCAATCTCCGCCAGGGCCGAAGCCGGAACATCATAAATCAGAAAGCCTTCGGTTCGTGCCGTCGAATCCCGTATTGCGTAGAAATAAACATTGTCCGGGCTGACTTTTCTGTACCCGTCAAGTAGTGCCGGTTCCGCGAACAGATTATCCCGGCGGGTCCGTGCAGGCTTCATACTAAAGCCCCATCCGCTGACGCTTTTGAAAATTTTACGGTCCCGCAGCGAGCCGTAAACAAACAAACTGATCTTCGAGGAATTCATACCGCCATAATATCAGATTCACCATACTACGGCAATATCTCCCAGCTAACGCCGACTTTATCTTATATGCGTTCCCATTTCGTCCCTTTTTTCTCAGGTTTTATATAAAAAAAACAAGAAATCTCTATTTTCTTCTTGATTCAAGCCAGCCTCCCTGTTAAATTCATATTTGGAGGATATTATCTGACTTTTGCTATGGTTGCTGCATAGGCATTGAGTGATATTAGTTCTAATGTTAACAAAGCGGCTCTGAGTGCTGTTTTGCTGACCTGGCAGAAAAGTGGTGAATGAGTATTCAATCTCTTTTAGCTGGTTGTTCCTGCCGGCCAGCAGCCGACTCCCAAGAATCGCTAAGTTTTGGCAACTATGTGGATATTCAACTCAGGACAAGTCTTTAGCGGCATAAGTATTAAACAGTAAGGGGATTAAGCGGCACAAGACCCAAGGCATTGCAGGATGTGTAGCCTTGTAAAGTAAAAAGGATGGCGTGAATTATGAAGAGAACTTTATTTATAATCATAGCTTTACTGCTTGCCACACCGGCACTGGGTACATTGACTATTACTTGTACAGATGAGGGTGGCATTGTTCGTATCGATTACATTGTAACAGGTGAGGCAGCAAAGGTCAGGGCGTTTGGACTTGATGTCAGCCTCGACTCAAATTCAACAATTGAAAATGTCACCAATTTTACAACGGGCGAAGTAACTGGTACGGTATATTTCCAGGCACGATTGACCTCACCGATGTAGAAAATCCACTCTGGGGTACTCCTGTCGCGCCAAGTGATGATCCAGGCGCAGAGGGTTGCGGAATAGGTACAAGTTGCGTAGTACTCGAGACGAGTTCGCTTTATGAACCGAATCTCGCAGGGCCATCGGACAGTGGAACGCTATATAAGCTGTATCTTGACAATATTAACACCGACCCCTATTGCCACATCAGCATTCAACCCGAGAAAATCCGTGGTGGTGTCGTGCTTGAAACCGGCGCCAATGTTGGCATCAATACAAATGCCGGTTGTGATGTAATGCTTGTGCCGGAGTGCTGCCCAGACTCAGTGTCACGGCGACACTGACTGTGACTGTGACGTCGATACTGATGATTGGATACCTTTCCGAGATGGATTCGGCAAGGTCTCTCCGGACCCGGCCTACGAGCCGTGTGCAGACTTCGACAGAGATGGCGACATCGACACGGACGACTGGATACCATTCCGTGACAACTTCGGTACTTGAGCAATAGGCCTCGCCCAGTACTGTCCGCCAGGTGGCATTTGGCCGCCGGAATAAGACGATAATTGGCTCAGTGCCCGTTTAAGTTTATAAGCCTTGTGTTGGTTTAGGTCTGCTGAGGAGCAGAGAAATTAGAAGGAGGTTTGGTAATGATGAAAAAGGTATTAATATTGATGCTGGTTCTTGGAATGGCATCTGTGGCGAATGCGACGGTTATTGACGTGGTTACCGTCGGCGTGGGTAGCATGGGCCATGCAGGCACGTCAGAAGACGGGCTGTGGCCAGGCGAGACCATCGAAGTCAAGATAGTGCTGAATGCCAATCCGTATCCTGGTCGGCCGAGTTACGATGGTTATCTGCTGTCAACAATGGACCTCGACCTGCACCTCAGCGGCCCAGTTTCGCTGGATGCCGGCACGAAGGACAAGAATGGCGATCCTGTATGGCAGTACAACTCTGGCTTTACGTTGTTTGCTGTTGTTGACCCCACTGGCGCCACTAACCCACCCTATACTGAACTTGCTAATGGTCTTGACCAGTTCGTTGGTATAGCTTCAACGCCAATCGGACCACCTACCTCGGGTTCAACAGGGCCGATTGATTTGTTCTGGGACCTGATTATCCATTGTGATGATTGGGGCCCGGTCACACTTGATATGACCCTTAACGGCCTGAGCGAGTATGCACCGTACAGCGACGCGTCTGGCGCCAATCCCTATCCGGACTCACCGGGCTGGATTGAGCTGCTCGAGAGTGACCTTGGTGACATGGTGATTCACCAGATTCCTGAGCCGATGACGATTGTGCTGCTGGGTCTTGGCGGACTCTTCCTGCGGCGACGTAGATAGGTAGAATTTGTCTATAACAACAGTTGTAGTTTGGATTCATTGATGAGAAATTAGTGGATGATACGGCCAATGTGGGGACCAACGTCTGTTAGAATCTCATAACAAATAGTATCGGCCAAATCGGCAAGGCCGTAAGCGCTACAAGGTGAATCGTGGCTGCTGTCGATAATCGTTACCATTCGGCCCACAGCCACATTACTTACATCGGTAACGTCAAGCATTAGCTGGTCCATACACACCTTTCCGATAACAGGGACAACGGCCTCGTTAATTTTCATCTTTGCGGTGTTTGAGAAAATCCGCTTGTAGCCATCGCCATAACCAAAAGGGATGACGGCAACCATAGTATCCCGCTGCGCTACAAAGGATCGGCCATAGCTGACGGACTGTCCTTTAGGTACTCTTTTTAGCTGAACAATTGGCGCCTGCAGCTTCATTACGGGAGTAAGTCTTATCGGCGGATTGGCCTGACGGCGCGAGAAATAGCCGTACATAGCGATGCCGCAGCGTACCATATCAAAATGAGATTCCGGCATCTTGATTGTCGCGGCACTGTTAGCGGCGTGGATTAAGAGGTCCTTGCGCAAGGCCAGGCCGACCCGAGTAAGAAAATCATTAAAAATACCCAGCTGTTCATACGCAAAGGATAAATCATCCTCGTCTGCCGTGGCGCAATGGGTATAAAGGCCGGCCAGGTTCAAATTCAGTGATGTATCAATCCGCTCGATTAAACTCGGCACCAGTTCCGTTTCAATCCCGCAGCGCCCCATACCCGTCTCAATATTGATATGTACATTGAGTTTATAATCCCGAGCAGCAAGAACCGACGAGGCATATTCAACAGCCTCAAGGGAAGTGATTGACCAGTGAAAGCCTTTCTCAGCGGAGGCGATAACGTGTTCGTCTCCCTGACCGGGATATATCGGCTGCAGAATGAGAACTGATTGCCTGCCAATAAGCGGCGCTATGCGCAAGGCCTCAAATACATTAGCAACGGCAAAAAAATCAACCCCTGTATCTTTCAACAAGCCAACTACTTCCTTTATGCCGTGTCCGTAAGCATTGTTTTTTACTACAGCACAAAATTTGACATCCGGCGCACAAAGACTCTTTAGCTGTTCGATATTATTTCGCAGCGCATCAGAATAAATATGGGCCTGGATATCACGTCTGACAAATTGTTCTGGACTCTGCCGGTTCATCGGGCCCTGTCTTTTAGAATCTCACAACGGAGCTCAAAAAGCTCCTTGAATGCACGAAAAATTACCTTTAGTTTGGCGCCGGTTTGTACACCTGCAGTCCTCGGATAGTGATGGACCGGCCGCTGAGTTACCGAATATCCCTTATTAATCGCGCGGGCGAGTATCTCGGCATCAATCAAGGCCCCGGTGCTTTTCAACGTAATATCATTGAAGATTTTTCTTTTGTACAATTTGAACGCACAATCGATGTCACGGATTCTCATACCAAACAAAAGGCACACCAGTTTCGTCCAGCACCAGGCATTTATTTTTCTGGCGACACTATCCTGACGATTGATTCGAAAGCAGCTGACAATATCAAATTGCTCCATCAACGCCAGTAAAGGCGGCAATTCGCCGATGTCGAACTGGCCGTCACCGTCGGTATAGAAAACAAGCTCTTTGGTTGCGGCCCGAAAACCGGACTGCAAAGCCGTACCGTACCCGAGATTACGCTGGTGATGGACAACTCTGACACGGCTGTTCTCAGCGGCCAGGCCGTCTGCGATTTTACCCGTATCATCGCGGCTGCCGTCGTTAACGATAATGATTTCATAGTCCACACCAAGCTTCTCAAGCATCTGGACGGCTTTTTCAACTGTGCGTGCAACGTTCCCCTGCTCGTTATAACAAGGCAGGAATACACTTATCGAAGAAGTGATGTTCCCACCCGAATTCTCGGCGTCGAGATGGACTCCGCTGCCGTTCATAATCTACCACTTTGTGTACTCAAATAAATAATCCTGCTCAATCTTATATTCCTTTTTCTTCCCGTTGCAAAACTGAACAAACTCGGGGTCTTTGGAAGTTTTCGCGAGCCACCTTACAGCAACCAGTGCAGGTATCAGCCTTTTGGCATATCCATCCTCTTTTCTGTAGCGATTTCTATTATCTTCGAAGTGCTTTACATACATTGTCAAAGCCTCGCCCGCAAGGTCTATCAACTTCGGCTCTCTTTGGACCGCCCGGAGAATCTCGAGTATCGCCGTCTGCGAAGGATCTAATTCCAGACTCCTGAGTGCAAAAGAAAATCCCTGCATAACAATCTGCTCATCCTTGGACCGTAACATGTTGTAAGCTAAAGCCAGAAACTTATGCACCTCATCAGGATATTTCGTCTGGTTGGTTAACAGACTATTCAACAATTCCCGGCCCTGCGGCGTATCATAATTGACCATCAATTTTTGTTTATCGCTGATAAAAACGGTACGCCAGTCAATCCTACGTTCCAGAGCATTCATCAACTTGGCGTCAAACTGGACCGCCGGCATCAAAACCAACCACACATCGTGTCGTTTAAATTGCTCGTTAATCCAATCGCCAATCTGGACATATTCCGAAGATGTCGGTTCACGTCGGGCAAGTGCAGCTCTTTGCACCACAGGACCGCCAGCCATAATCGACGCCCACATCCTGTAATCATCCGCCTTGTATGCCGCCTGTGCCCTGCCGTCCATAAACAGTTGAAGCGGAGTTTTTCCCGTATTCGGGTCAGGATCCTGAGTCCAGGCAATAAAACCGCCCTCAGTCCAATAATTAAACATCTTACCCTTCAGCTTGTTTTCTCTTATAAACTGGCCCGCATAAAACGGCTTGGCATAAGATGCAGTCATCCGCATAAATACAGAATTCAACACCCGGTCGGTTGGCCAGGGGTCCAGATAGATCCGCTTAAACTTCAGCCCCCACCAGGTGCCGAAAAATAGAACTGCACCCATAGTAAGGATAGTGAAACTTATTTCCAACGGCCGAGACATAGGTGAGACAACCAGACGATTATGTCGGTTAAAGTATAGCCTGGCAGAGATCATACGAACGCTTTGGTCAATGAACATCGCCATAACCGGACAGGCCACGTTTGCAGCAATGGGTATGAACCTGCGTGACCGAATAGCCATATAGACCGTCAAAGCCGCAATTGAGGCAAGAGCCAGGTCGATTCTGGGCCATTGGTATTCGCCGGGGTTTTCTTTAGCTTCACGTCTGGTTAACTTGGCCGGCTGGCCGGGTCTCAGGGCCAGAGAAATCAGCCAAAGGCCGAACAGTCCCAACGAAACGCCGAACATTACTGCAAACGGTACACCAGTGCCTACCGGGTTGGTCCACTCGAAAGCAGGATGCCATTCGTTTACAGTCCGCCAGAGCTCGGCATGCTTACTGACGCTGACAAGAAAAGTGTGCGTTAAATTCGTCAGATGAAATGGATTGAAAACAATCACAGCTAAAAATGCGGCCAGGCCGGCCAAAATCGTCTGATACACGCCCTTAAGCCCAATTGAAACAAACCATTTCTTGGATATACCGGTCACAAAGTTACATGCGACAAACGGTATAAGCATTATAAAAAGGTAGATATATCCGCCATGGATATTGCACCAGAATACGCCCAACGGCACAATGAGCCAGATGTAAAGAACGTTTCGATAAGTGGCAAGGACCAGTATCAACACGAAAATCGACACGAGTAAATTGGTAAAAACCTGAGGGCGAATATCAACGAAGCTTCTGCCTACAAAGACGGCAAAGCACGCAAAGGCCGCTGCCAAAGCCGGATTGACGCCGAGCACCCGACCAATATAATAAACGCAAAATACCGTGAGTATGCAGACGGCAAACTTCCAGTAAACCAGCGTGTTAAAGGAGTATTCCTGCGCGTCCGCAAACGGCGATTTATGCGTCAGCCAGTAAAACATCACGTGGGTAAGCCAGTTCTGGTTGACCCAGCCGGTTGGGTGCCATTTCTTGATGACGCCGTGAAGCCATTTTGGATACTTTTTCAGTTCAGCTTCGGTAGGGCCCGGCTTGTGTGAGTTGGCACTAAACGGCTCGACGGTGTCGACTCCGTGAGTGAGAAAATGTCTTCCACTGGCCATAGCAACCCAGGTATCCCCTGCCGCCACCATACGCGTACCGGAGTGAATCGCGAAAACAAGCATAGCCAGGAAAAAGAGGACGATCGGCCAGCCTGAGAAGGCATCTTTGTGTTTCTGCTTCATTCGCTTAGCCATTTTTCAATTCTATCCAATCCTTTGGTTATTTGTTCAAGCGAGCAGGCAAAACTCAGTCTGACGTTGGCATCGCATCCAAATGGAAGACCCGGCACGAGCGCAACATTTGCCTGTTCCAGAAGGGCCCTGGCAAAATCCATACTGCCGTTAATTTTTGTACCATTAATATTTCGGCCATAATGTGCCGAGACATCAGGGAAACAGTAGAAAGCACCAGTTGGTTCCACACAGCTTATACCTTCAATAGAATTAAGCCGTTCGGACATATATTTGCCGCGACGTTCAAATTCCACCCTCATATTTTCTATAGCCTCGGCGGCGGGCTTACCGAGAGCGGCAATCGCGGCATATTGGACAAACGTAACAGGATTTGAGGTCATATGAGACTGCAGTCGGCCCATTGCCTTGACTATCTCCAGCGGCCCGGCCGTGTAGCCGAGACGCCAGCCGGTCATAGAGAAGGGCTTACTGAAACCATTGAGTGTCAGTGTCCTGCTGTAGGCATCTTCGCTAAGTGAAGCAAAGCTTACGAATCTGGTCTTGCCGTAGATAAGCTTTTCGTATATCTCGTCCGAAAGCACGACTACCTTCGTGCCTTCAAGGACCTGTGCAATAGCTACAAGTTCCTCTGGCGTATAAGAAAAACCGCCGGGATTATTGGGTGAATTAATAACCAGCATAGCGGTCTTTTCTGTAATGGCTTCCTTAAGCTGGGACGGCGTAATTTTGTAGGCGTTTGCCTTCTCGGTCCGGACAATCCTCGAAGTTGCACCGGCCAGCTTCACCGTCTCGGGATAGGTTACCCAATATGGTGTGGGCAAAATGACCTCATCACCGGGATCGAGCACCGCCTGCATAGCTTCATAAACAGAGTGCTTGCCGCCAATAGTAACTATAACCTGCTCGGGCGTATAGTTGAGACCGTTTTCGGCTCGCAGTTTCTCAGCGATAGCGGCCCTCAGTTCAATTATACCCGCCGCAGCGGTATACTTGGTTTTGCCCTCTTTCATCGCTTTCACGGCAGCCTGCTTGATGTAATCTGGTGTATCGAAATCCGGCTCACCGACACCGAAGCTGACTACGTCCAGGCCTTGTGCCTTTAATTCCTTGGCCCGAGAAGTAACAGCTATTGTGGCCGAGGGAGGTACCGCCTGTGCCCTTTTGCTTACCCGCATTCTTATACCTTTCAAATTCTCATTAGTTCAGCCACAAATTAAAACATCACTGCCGCTTCCGGTCAAGAAATATCGAAAATGACGCGACTTTGCAGGATTATATTTATAAAAATGATTGACATATAATACACAGCACAATTGGTTATACTAATATCCATTCTACAAAACGACACTATTGTATGGCCCCGCCACTTTGTTTAGAATACCCTTGTGAAGTTCCATTGATAAAAGGTTCGTAAAAATGGTTTTTGAGGCTACGAAAACTACGTTAAAGCGGTTTATCACTGTCGTTCTGTTTAGCATCGCCTTTGCGTATATTGAGGCAGCGGTGGTCGTTTATCTGCGGACAATTTTTTACCCGAACGGCTTCCACTTTCCACTCGAAATATTCGGCACCACGCCGATATGGAGAAAATTTCTTTTAACCGAGATCGGCAGAGAAGCGGCAACCTTAGTTATAATTGTTACGGGCTCATTGATTTCCGGCCAAAATAAGCAACAGCGAACCGCCTATTTCCTGACAATATTTGCCGTCTGGGACCTTTTCTACTATGTTTGGCTCAAAGTGCTTATCGACTGGCCGGCCTCTATAATGGATTGGGACGTTTTGTTTTTGATACCCATTACCTGGGCCTCGCCGGTTCTGGCACCGGTGCTTGTC
>Ga0315539_1000197_pt1 | contig 46938 bp, 46 predicted proteins | sample SalMarSW160150MG_FD_203097 | JGI IMG/M metagenome (GOLD analysis project Ga0315539, IMG submission 203097) | Salt marsh sediment microbial communities from the Plum Island Ecosystem LTER, Massachusetts, United States - Salt Marsh Sediment SW1601-150 ...
ATTTAAGTACCACGTTCAGCCAGTTTTTACTGCAATGGTGGCAAGATGGGGGGGCAATGAAATTGCCCAACGGAGAAAGTCTTGTTGAATTGCAGCAGAGAGCCTGGAAGGCTGTTGAACGTTTGCTAGAAAGGCATAAAACTAATCCCGAGCGCAATGAAGGAACTACGGTGGTAATAGTCAGCCATTATTTCGTTACCTTAGCCATCATTCTCAAAGCTTTAAATTTGCCGCTGGACTGCTTTACCAAATTCAAGGTAGACCTTGGTGGGGTAAGCATCCTTGAGATTCAGGATTATGGCCCTCGCCTGCTGACATTTAACGACACCTCCTATTAGTGTTAGCTACGAGGGGCAAAGCAGAGAAACAATCCCTATGAACAAGATTAAGCTGGGGTCGAAAGTTATAGATTTTATCCAGCGGTATAGCTTAATTTCGCCTGAAGAGATAGTGGTTGTCGGGGTCTCAGGTGGTGCTGATTCAGTATGTTTGCTTCATGTCCTGGCAAAATGGCAGAAAGGACTGGGGATAAAACTTCATGTAGCTCATCTAAATCATCAACTCCGGGGAGTTGAATCCGAAGCCGATGCCGAATTCGTGTCCGATCTGGCTGGCTCGCTTGGCATTCCTATCACTATTGATAGGCAGGACGTGGCTGCCTACAAAATTGAAAAAAATTTCTCCGTTGAGGAAGCTGCCCGGGAACTACGCTATGCTTTTCTTGCCAGGGTAGCTGGAGAGGTCGGAGCCAATCGAATAGCCATAGGTCATACCAGGGATGACCAGGTAGAGACCATTTTGATGCATATATTACGGGGAACGGGAGTTACCGGATTGTGCGGGTTAGCCCCTTGCTCGTCTATGCCGTATGATAGGCAAGGAATGTCATTGCGAGCCCCGACTTATCGGGGCAACCTCTTGGTAATAAGACCGCTTCTGGATATTACTAGAGAGGAAACAACGAGTTATTGCCAGGAACACCAGCTTGACCCGCGTATTGATTCCTCCAACCGTTCGTTTTCCTTTTTCCGAAATCGCCTTCGCCTCCAGTTGTTGCCTCTGCTCAGAAAATATAATCCGGGCGTTGAACAGGCCCTGCTCCGTTTGGCTGATATTGCCAAAGAAGATAAGGCGTTCATTGAACAGCAGGCCTCTGAGCTGTGGGACGAAGTGGCCCGGCAGGAGAATAACGCCATTTACCTGGATAGGAGGCAGGTTGCTGGCTTGCCGATAGCCTTGCAGAGGCAATTATTGAGGACAGCCGTGACCAGGTTGGCGGGAGATACTCGAGACATCGAAGCCAGTCATATTGAGGCGGCAAGGACTCTGCTGAATAAAGCGGTGGGCAAAAGAATCTCCCTGCCCCATGGCTTTATCTGTCAGGGCGGATATGATGAGATTGCCGTTGCGAGCACAGCCAAGCAATCTCAGCCTCAGCCATGTCCTTTTCCTCCGCTGCCAGGTGAATTTCTCCTTAAAGTGCCTGGTAGGACAATTTTCCCGGGATGGAAGGTGATGGCCAGGATAGTTCGGGAGCGAGCGGATGAAGGTCACTGCCAGCCCCTCACCTTTTGTCATTCTGAGCGTAGCGAAGAATCTCGCCCCGCTCAAACTAAGCTCTGTGAGGCAATCTCAGCCCATTTCGATTTACACAAAACGGGAACCGAACTCTTCGTCCGTCAACGTCGGCCCGGCGATAGATTTCAGCCCTTAGGCATGGATATGCCTAAGAAGCTCCAGGAGTTTATGATTGACGCCAAGATGCCTCGCTCCTGGCGAGACCGCATCCCAATCGTCTGCTCCCCTCGGCAAATCGTCTGGATAGTAGGCTGGCGCATTGATGATAGAGTTAAGACTACTGAAGCTAGCAAAGAAATACTTCGTCTGGAGTTTGTCAAGTCATAATGAAAGCAGTAGACAGGGAATTACGTTTACGCCATCTTACCGTCGACGAATCACTATGGCAGCTTGATCAATATCTCAACGATACCTTCATGGCAGGCTTGTCCTCCGTGCGCATTGTTCATGGTAAAGGGACAGGGAAATTACGCCGTGCCGTACATGACTCACTGGCCAAGCATCCCTTAGTTAAATCCTATCGCCTTGGTGACTATGGCGAAGGAGACTATGGCGTCACCATAGTGGAGCTGGCAAGCCATTAAACCTCCCGCGAAAATCTTGCAATTCCCGTGGCCTCCGTTAATTTAAATTTATCGCCCAAAAAGCCTTAACGACTTTTCAGGGTTGATTCAAAGCATAGTTTCTTGAGACGCAGCGGCTCGGCGCTTATCAGTTCGGCTTGCCCGCAGGGCGGGTTGGATAACCCCCGGCAAGAGACATGGCAGTTAGCAGTGCAACCTGGAATGGGTTTGAACCTACCGTCGGTTTGCTTTCGGGCAAAGGGCAGTGGTAATCCCTCGCAGTGCGGGATGCCTGGGGAATCGCTTTCCCCGGCGGAAAGTTCCTGGCAGGTGGCATAGGTCATGCCCCTGGCTTCAACCAGTTCCTTTACCTTCCGGTGTAAATCGAGCCTCAAATCTCTGCGCAGGCGATAGCCTCCGCCTGCCCAATGTGACTCGTAGATGTATTCTTGCTCGAATTTCTCGGCTGCTTGTGGCGACTGGCTGTAGATAACTTTATATATTCGCTGCCATCCCGATGTATCGGGATGACCGGCTGATGGAGAGCGCCTCCTGGATAGCCTGCCAGTGCTGGCGATGACATGCCTGGCTCCAATCGCAGCGAAGACATCAAGCAACCCGGCTATTTTTTCAAACCAGGAATCACCGTAAAGGGCCTGGAGTAAATGGACAAAAATAGGGTCGAGGCGAACGACGATGTCTATACCCAAGTTAGATAGCTTGCCGGCAGCAGCTACCCTGGCATCGAACGAAGGCGCTCCTGGCGACAAAAGCCCGAGCACCTCAGGAGTCCCTTCGATGGTTATGGCTATAAATTTAGGTTTGTACTCGATAAAGCCAGGCAATTCCAGAAGAAAAGACGGGTCGCCTTTGGTGGTGATGAAAAAGGAGACGCCGTGGTCCATAAGAAGCTGAATCAGTCTTCTGACCTCTCTTTTCAATTCAGGTATGTCCTGACAGGGGTCGGAGATATTGGACAAGGAAATCGGCGGGCATAAAGTTAGCTTTTTGAGGTCCCTCTCCACTAACTCAGGCAGGTTGTTATAAACCAGGGTGTCCTCGGAGTAGTTGGAGTAAATAGCTTCCCTGGCATAGCAGTAGATACAATCATGAAGGCATTGGTTGGGCCCCGGTGGCGTGACGTTGATAATCCAGCAGTGGAAGCACTTCCGTTCGGGATGAGAGTAGGGGAAATCATGGAAGGTCGAGCCTTTCTTGGCTATTAACCTTACGGACACAATCTTATTTTAGCAGTTTATAGCCTCGTAATGACATTCTCCCTCTGTCGTTGCGAGGCTGACGAAGTCAGCCGAAGCAATCTCGCAGTGGGGCATGGGATTGTCATTCTTCGCTCGCAATGACATATTACTTAAAAAGGAAGGGGGCAGCTCCATGCTGCCCCCTTCTTATGACTCTCTATTCTCCTCGTTGCCAGACAGCGCACAACCTTTCTATCATTGCTGACCCCGGGAAATCAGCCTGACAATCTTATTGAGATTCCTCTTTCATTCGCCTGCAACCGAGTGAGAACATTATGCCACTGTTAAAGTTATTACGCTCTTTATGGGCACGGAGTGATGTTTAAGCCGACGCAAGGACAGAATTCTCCCGTGCAGTTCGTCGTGCTCCAGCAAGTCATGAGATCACAGGCTATTATGTCAAACATCGCCCCTATGTCCATAGGTATTTGGTCTAGTATCGACGCTGGCAGCAAACCCACGATGTCTCCCCCTACACTCATGCCCCACGCCAGCATATCGACTGTCCAGGAAAGGGGACCGCCGGCCCACTCGGCAATTGGGTCCATGAGCGTCGGATTCAACCAATCGGGTAGACCTAGCTCACTTCCTAATTCCCCCAGAAGGAATCCTACAAGCTCTAAGCCACTCTGGATGATTGCGAACGGGACTTTAGCATATGTGTCCGGCGGAGTATAATCTTGTGCCGCTACGGCGGCAGGTACCACTGCCATGGTCAGCAGGGCAAGAGCAACACCTATACTGATTAATTTTTTCACCTAAACCTCCTTTACTTTAACTAAATTTCGACATTTTTTTACCATCCCAATTTCCCGGTATTGAAATGATACATGGACTTCTTCTTAATCTGAACTCCCGATAAACACCTCCTTTCCGGGCTCTTAACCCACTTTGTTTACCGGTACAAATGTTTATCTAGGATAAATCTCTAGGACTAAGGTACTGGTACTTTAGTAATACTAGTATATTACTAAATGGGTGGGTTGTCAAGCCCGGCCATGAGATTGTGCAAAAAACTTTCAAAAATCCTGCATGTTATTGCAAGCGAAGCATGGCAATCCCATGCCCCACCACAAGATTGCTTCGGCCCGATAAATCGGGCCTCGCAATGACACAGCACACATCTTGATAAACTTGTCAACTTGACAAACCTGTCCAAGTAAGGATACTATGTTTAGTCGAGGTTGTTTACGGAAGTACTAGAAAAATGAGGGATTTTCCTTTTTTTAACGACTATATATGTGACAAAAGTAATAGGTAAAAAGTAGTTGCCTGATTCATTCTACTCATAGGGGAGGAGTTATTGGGCAACCGACCCTGACAAGGCAGGCAACTACGGAAATGCCTGAAGTTTAACAGCCTCTTTTAGGCGAAAGAAAGGTGGTAACAGTTTAGTCTTCCTAAACAGGCGTATAGTTCGCCATATTCTATAAGTTCGTCCAAAGGCGCTTTTTGGGAAAAACTTACCTGTATAAGAAAGTTGAAGGTACGCGTGAAGCGAATACAGGCTACCGTCATAGCTGGGCTTCTGTTACTGATGCTGATATTACCTCAATTGACTCTGGCCGCTGGGCCGGGGATATTACCCGGTTCTGTTTCTGTGACGGATATCACTGATACTAGTGCCGAAATCGCTTGGACTACCAATACTACCAGTGACAGTCGGGTGAACTACGGCATCACCACTTCATTGGGCGATACTAAATCTGATAGCAGCATGGTTACCAACCATTACATACCCCTCACAGGCTTAACCCAAGACAAAATCTACTACTTTGAGGTTGTATCCAGTGGTGAACGGAGTCCTGTCGATCCGAGTGAATACTACACTTTTAAAACACTCGCGCCAGAAACGTATTCCATTACCCTTGAGCCTGTTTGTGGAGTCTGCGGCGAGCTGGTCGAAGTAGGGGTTTGCGGCGAGGTGATCGAAGTAACGGCGGCTGTGACAGCGGCTGGCACCTATCATATCTGCTGGGATTCTCGTGCAGCAGCGAATGTTAAAGCGACATTCACAGCAACCGGGGTCGGAATCTACACCCTCACGTTCTTTCTCCCCGAGGCTAAGAAAGGTATTCATAATGTTTATTTGACCGACAATACTTATGCCCAAAAGGCAAAGGCTGAATTTGAAGTCCTCCCTTTCGCAAAGATGGACCACGATGAAGGACCGGTGGGCACGGAAGTAACTATCAACGGCTATGGTTTTGGTGCCTCGCAGAACATTCGGGTTAGCTTCCTGGGCGAAGAAAAGACGGGTAAGGCTAATACTGTGGGTAGCTGGGAGGTAATTTATACTATCCCGAACACCCCCGCCGGTGGCTATACCTTCAACATTGAAGCTAAGGAAGGTACAGTATGGGTAGGTTGGGTGAGAAAATATTTTACGGTGACTCCTGAGATCACTGTCACGCCAAGTTCGGGAACGGTGGGGCAGATGGTTAAAGTAGAAGGCACAGGCTTTGCCAGTGAGGAAGAGGACATTGAGGTCACTTTCGATGGGGAGGTGCGGAAGGAAAGTATTTGTGCTGATGAAGACGGCTCCTGGGATGCCATCATAACTATTCCTCCTTGCCACAGCGGCAGCTATCCTATTGATGCCTCGGGAACGTTTACCAGGGCTCGTGATGTGAGTGATGTTGAGTTCGTCGTGGGCGCTGGGATATTGGTTGAGCCGAGTCTGGCTTATGTGGGTGATACGATTACCGTATCGGGGGGTGGTTTCCTGCCTGGGGAAGCAGGCATCAAGGTTACCTTCGGCGGGAAGGTTGTTGCTGCGGATATCCTCGCCGATATAACTGGTTGCTGGGAAACTTCCTTTGTCCTACCGTCCAGCACCCATGGCGACAATACCGTTTCGGCTTCTGGTAAGACAACCGCTGCTGTGGAGACTGTCCTCACCACTAAAGCCAAGGTAGAAAGCATCAGCCCGGTTGAGGGAGCTCCCGGCGACTCCGTCACCATCAGAGGCAGCGGTTTTTACGGTAGTAAGGAATTAACGGTGACTGTTGGTGGGGTTGCCGTGCAAGGGAATATGCAGACCCAGCCCAATGGCAATATTGTCGCTACTTTCCGAGTACCAGCAGGGAGTACCGCGGGTAAACAGACGGTGGTGGTGACCGATGAGGATGGGGCTACTGACTCAGTTGACTTCACGGTAAAAGAGAAAGTCCTACCAACGCCGCTGCCTATCTTGCCCCAAGATGAGAGCAAATTGAGGTCGGGGATAGTAACTTTTGAATGGCAAGGGATAACGAGTAACAGCGAAATCACTTACACCCTGGAGATAAGCGAAACTGCAGGTTTTACCTCTATTTTCCGGTCCAAGTCAGATATTGAGGAATTTAGCTACGCACTAAATAAGGAAGAGGCTTTGCCCAGGGGGACCTACTACTGGCGGGTTAAGGCAGAAGATGATTATGGCAACGAAAGCGCTTGGTCGGATTCTGTCGAGTTCACGGTATCCCCGATTCCGACCTGGGTGTGGGTAGTAGTGGGGGTGGTAGTGCTGGTTGTTCTTATGGTCGTGGCCTATCGAGAAACAAAATTCAAGGTAACAAAATAAGCTCAATCCGATAAACTGACCCAAAAAGTCTTGTGCCTTTTTGGCAATGCTGGTGGTTTTGTTTTTATTTACCGGGTTCCCGCGGAAATCGGAAGATTTTCGTGGGTGGGAGTTGAAGTTTTCTCCCGGTTCTGAGATAACACTTTCAGCCGGGGAGGTTATTAAGTTGGGGTAAGAGGAGTTGTGCGTAACCGCATAATCTCGTATGAAATTCTTTAAAAAGAGCAAGGCGAATTTTTCTCGGTGCATTAAGGAGAGTGGGACGATATGATAGGCTGTTTATTGCTCTTTCCACTTGCAGGGTTTTTAACGATCATGGGTGTGTATATGAGTAGTTTGATGGCTTATTTTGTAGGTATTGTCGGAGCCATGGGTGTATATATGAGTGCTATGGCAGCTTTTTTTACTGCTTTCTTTATTATAATGTTCGGATGAGTCTATGTTGAAGTGTATGTGGGGCGCAATAGAAAAGGGCAAGGCGAAGTTTTCCCGGTGCTCTAAGGAGAGTGGGACGATATGAGCTGTTTAATGCTCTTCCTGCTAACCATGGTTATCATGTACTTCGGTGCAGTGATAGCCTTTTTCCTGGCTGTCGGGGCAGTTCCTCTAGCTATTTTATCTTTGGTGCTGATTCCATTAGCTCTTCTTTTTACGTGGCGCATCATCTATCCCTGGCTCGTGCGGATGGGGAGATGGTCAGCTCAATTCAGAAACATCATCTTTCTTGCCCTTGTGCTGACGGCCGTAGGTGTTGGCCTGGGTTATATTATTGATATCCCAATTGTCACGCTACCACTATTAGGAGAGGTACCCGTCACATTCTTAGTCTTTGTACCGATCTTCCTCTTCCTGCTCTTACTGGGCATAGTGGTATGGCTGGTGAGGTTGTGGCGCTACAGTTGGCCTCTCTTGAGAAATCTCTTCTGGGACCTTTTGTTTCGTTTTGTTGCCTTGTTCTGGAAAATACTGGTGGGGATTCCTATAGGGATAGTCTGGTTTTTCTACCATCCTCCTCTACGCTGGCTAATAGCAGCCCTCGTCTTTTACCTGAGGGGGATTGCGGCTGCCGTAGCCTGGCTTTTGTACAACCCACCATTGCGGAGCTTAGCAATGGCCGGCCTTTTCGTCATGCGGTTAATCGGTCGAGTTGTAGCCGCGATTCTCTATAACCCACCGATACGCTGGCTTATACAATTCGGGCTCTTTACCCTCAGGCTGATAGCCCGCTTCATCAGCACCGTAATTTATGGCATTGTGTCGGGGTGGCCTGTCCAAGGAGTCAAAAGGGTACTAAGGAAAGGGCTAACAGTTGATAGTAAGTCCTATCAAGACTACAGTTATGCCCAAGATGACAGTAGCGGCGGCGCCTAGCAAGCCTGATTGCGCTAAAGCTTCAGCGAAGGCAAGCCAGCGACGTCCATATGAGTAAAGACTCGGCCAAATATCTCCTTGCCAAACGCCGCCATTCGCGGCATTAACCTACTGTCCGATATAAAGTGATATCAAGACTACAATTATGCCCAGGATGACGGTAGCAGCGCCGCCTAGCAAGCCCGCGACGTCCATATGAGTAAAGACTCGGCCAAATATCTCCTTGCCAAACGCCGCCATTCGCGGCGTTAACTCACCTGATTCCTTAGGGGATCCTGGCGCTACCTCAGTGGAGTTCTTATCAAACATGGGCAGTATCATTTTTCTCCACTCACGCGACTCCCGATAGACTACGCCAGCTATTATTATGCCCACGATGATAAAGAAAAGCCCTAAGATTAGCACCATCGTAGCTAGATTAAGGTCAACTAACGTAGCTGGTAAGGGCTCAGTTGTGCCCATTTTCACCTCCTTTCCCCATCAGGTTTGTTTAATAATCCTCTCTGTCATTTTGAGATCGCCTCGGCTAGCTGAAGAATCCTGCGCATTGTTCAGGACAGCGCCTAGAGACCATTCCCCTTCGTTTTACTCGGGGTTAGGACTACAATTAAACGGTCTCCCATCAAGCGAGTCTCAATTTATTTTAGCGTAGCATAGCTACTACATGGTGTCAATAGCTCTCTTTTGTGGGGAAAGTTATGCTAAAATCCAGCAAGGCTTCTTATGATAAGTACTGACGAACTGAAATATTGGGTAGCTTTTTCCGGGATAGCAGGGATCGGCCGGGTACGGATTTCCCAGCTAAAGGAGTACTTTAGTAGTTTACAGGATGCCTGGAAAGCTCCCGAAGGCAAGCTAAAGCAAGCAGGATTAGATTCACGAAGCATAGATGCCCTGGTGACCCTCCGTCCGAGAATTTCCCTGGATGCTGAGATGGAAAAACTGGAACGCCACAAGGTAAAGGTGCTTGTCTATGAGGATCCTCTTTATCCTTCGAGATTAAAAGAAATTTATGATTATCCCCCGGTGCTCTATGTAAGGGGTAGCCTCCCAACTGAGGAGGAGCCTTGTCTGGCTATAGTCGGCACCCGTCGCCCCACCATCTACGGGAGGCAGGTAACTGAGGAGATTGTGGCCGACTTAGCCCGAAGTAAAATCACTATTGTCAGCGGCTTAGCCCGAGGAGTTGACTCTGTGGCTCATCGGGCTGCTCTGGATGCCGGGGGCAAAACCGTAGCTGTGTTTGCCTCCGGTCTGGATATCGTCTATCCCGGTGAAAATGCCAAACTGGCTCAAGCTATTATGGAGCACGGCGCCCTGATCAGTGAATATCCTTTAGGTGTCAGGCCTAGGCCTGAGAACTTCCCACTTCGCAATAGAATTATGAGTGGCTTGAGCCTGGGGGTGTTGGTGGTGGAGGCTGGAGAAAGAAGTGGGGCTTTGATCACGGCACATCAGGCAGTAGAACAGAATCGAGAGGTCTTCGCTATCCCGGGCAGCATCCTCTCCCCGGCCAGCCAGGGAACTAACCGCCTTATTCAAGAAGGAGCCAAGTTAGTTTGCAATTACACTGATATCCTTCAGGAACTAAACCTGACCATCGTAGTACAGCAAGCAGAAATTAAGGAATTTTCCCTGGCCGAGCACTCAACTCTTGAGTGCTCGGTTGAATCCGCTATACTAAAACAATTGACCTCCGAGCCCAACCATATAGATGAAATTTGCCGCCGCAGCGGTTTGACTATGCCGGAAGTGAGCAGCACCCTGGCGATGCTGGAGTTAAAAGGGATAGCCAGGCAAGTGGGAAGTATGAACTATGTACTGACTCGAAGGAATTAAGGCAGGTAAATCATGGCAGGTAAACTGGTTATCGTCGAGTCTCCAGCCAAGGCAAAGACGCTGAATAAGATTCTCGGGCGCAGCTATAGTGTCACAGCGTCTCTGGGGCATGTACGCGATTTGCCCAGAACAAGTCTCGGGGTAGATATAGACAAGGGTTTCACCCCCAAGTATGTCATTCCAACGAAGAAGAAAAAGATGGTTGGCGAAATCAAAAAGGCGGCTAGTAAGGCTAGTTCTATCTATTTGGCTACTGACCCTGACCGCGAGGGAGAGGCAATTTCCTGGCATCTGGTACAAGCAGCCAAGCTGGACAAGGATGGCATACCCGTTCAGCGCGTAGTTTTTCAGGAAATAACCAAGGACGCAGTTCAAGAGGCCTTCCAAAGTCCCCGCTCTATTGATATGAACTTGGTGAATGCCCAGCAAGCTCGGCGTATCCTCGATAGACTTGTGGGCTACAAGCTGAGTCCGCTCCTGTGGAGAAAGGTACAGAGGGGACTTTCCGCAGGCAGGGTTCAATCGGTGGCTGTACGGATGGTTGTTGACCGCGAGCGGGAGATTCAAGACTTTATTCCCCAGGAGTACTGGATTATTGAAGTTGAGTTGGCCCCGCCTGAGGAAAAAGAAGCGAGTTTTAAAGCTAAGTTGTTCGCACTGGCCGATGGCACCAAGCTGGATGTTGGCAACAAAGATAAAGCATACATAGTTATTGCTGACTTAGAAAAGGCTGAATATACAGTTAAGGCGGTGGTAACTAAACAGGTAGCTCGTCAGCCGGCCCCGCCTTTTATCACCAGCACCTTGCAGCAAGAGGCCTGGCAGAGGCTGCACTTTACCTCCGGGCGAACTATGGTTATTGCCCAGCAACTTTACGAAGGCTTGCCCTTGGGCAAGGAAGGCTCGGTGGGACTTATTACCTATATGCGTACCGATTCTACTCATGTTGCCGCCTCTGCCATAAGCGAAGCGAGGGAGTTTATCGGCGGGAAATACGGAGCCAAATTTCTCCCACCAAAGCCACGTAGCTTTGCCAGGAAAGTAAAGTGGGCCCAGGAAGCTCACGAGGCAATTCGGCCCACCAAAATTTACCGCCAACCAGAGCAACTCAGGCCATTTCTCGACCCAGCTCAGCTAAAGCTCTACGGGCTTATCTGGAAGCGCATGGTCGCCAGTCAAATGTCAGCAGCTTTATACGACACAACCAACGTGGAGATAGAGGCAAGCAACGCAGGCGGTGAAAAACAACCTCAAGTATATCTGCTCAAAGCAAGTAGCTCTGTGGTTAAATTTCCTGGTTTTATGGGTGTTTATAGTGAAGGTAAGGAAGAGGATGAACGAAGGGAACGCTCCGATTTCATCGGAGTTTCCTTGCCCAAGCTGAGAATTGGAGATAAATTGATTTATATGGGAACCTTTCCCGAACAATGCTTTACCCAGCCCTTACCCCCCTACACTGAGGCCACACTGATAAAAGCACTGGAACAGAAAGGAATCGGGCGCCCCAGTACCTATGCGCCTATCCTGTCTACCATTCAAGAGAGGGATTACGTTAACAAAGCCGAGGGCAAATTCCACCCTACGGAACTGGGGATAACTGTCAACAAAATTTTGACTGAGCATTTCCCTAAAATCGTTGACCCTGGTTTCACAGCTCAAATGGAAGAACAACTGGATGAAATAGCGCAGGGTAAATATGAATGGGTAGCTGCTTTGCAGGAATTTTACCCCCCCTTCCAGGATATGTTGGATAAAGCTTGGGTAAATTTAGAAAAGGTTAATATGACCCAGATGAGTGAGGAGACATGTCCCAATTGCGGCCGCCCCATGGTCATTAGAGTCGGGCGTTTTGGTAAATTTCTCGCCTGTAGCGGCTATCCGGACTGTAAAACAACCATGCCCTACATAGTAAAAACGGGAGTTCTTTGCCCCCAGTGTGGTGGGGAGCTCCTGGAAAGAATCAGTAAGAAGAAGAAAGTGTTTTATGGATGTAGCAATTTCCCAAAATGCAAATTCGCCGTAAACCGCAGGCCAATAGCTCAGCCTTGCCCCTACTGTGGTAATCTTTTAGTACAATACAGAGCGGATGAGGCTAAATGCGTGGCTTGTCGACGTAAAGTAAACTTATCCGAGCCGGAGAAACAAAAATAAGGGGTAGCTTTATGAAAATTCTGGTTATCCATGGACCGAATTTGAACATGCTGGGCAAAAGAGAAAAGTCAATTTACGGAGAAAAGACCCTGGGCGAAATTGATGCCCTGCTGAAGAAGGAAGGCCAGGCCTTAAATGTCGAGGTGGTGACATTTCAGTCTAATCATGAGGGGGCGCTCATAGATTTTATTCAAGAGCAAGCAGATTCCGCCCAGGGCATAATAATTAACCCTGGTGCCCTCACCCACTACGGATTTTCTCTGCTCGATGCCCTGGTTGACAGCAAATTACCTGTAATTGAAGTCCATTTATCCGATATCTACCACCGCGAGGAATGGCGCGCCAGGTCTGTAATTGCCTCCATAGCTGAAGAGCAGATAATCGGCTTGGGCTGGAAAGGGTATATTACTGCTTTGCAGGCCTTGGCTGGCAAGCTGAAGAAGGAGCCTTCACGTTAGGATTTTAAGCGGGAGACTTTATCTTGAGGTGGCAAAAAGGGCCGCTTCTATTGATGGTCTCAGGATTGGCGTTTCTTGAAATCTTCCAGGTCAAGTGTATTTATGAAATCCTTATATGCTGATAGCCCTTTTAGCTCTTGTTCATCAACCTTACCTTCGGGAACAGATTTGCCTGTTTCCTCCTCAAGTATAATGCCCGCTTTTTCAAGCACAGATTCTTCAGCATATATCGGGGCTCCAACTCTTACAGCCAAAGCCAATGCATCGCTAGGTCGAGAATCGATATCTAATTTAACACCGTCAACGCTGAGAGCGAGTCTGGCATAGAAAGTATCTTCCTTAAGTCCGCTTACCACAATATAGTCAACCGTAGCCCCTAGAGTAGAAATTACAGATTGCAGCAAATCATGCGTCAAAGGGCGAGATAGCTCGACATTTTGTAGCTTTACGGCAATAGCATCTGCTTCAGCAGGACCAATCCAAATAGGCAGATAACGATTAGTCCCCTTCTCCTTTAAAATCACCACCCTTTGATAATTCATCAAGCTAACTCGGATGCTGTCAATCGTCATCTCTACCATGCTATGCCTCCTTTGTAGTGTTTATTTTATACCTATAATCCTAATCAATCAATGAGCACAAGTCAACTATTCAGGCTCAAAAATAAGTTTCGTTCCAGGTTGCTATAAATTATCAGACATTAGATAATTATTATAGGGAGCCATGGCAGAGCTTATCTTAGCAAGACACGGAGAAACCGTCTGGAATGTGGAGAAGATATATCGGGGTAGAACGGATGTAAATCTGGATGAGGTGGGTATTAAGCAGGCAGAGCTATTGGGCAAGTATTTAAGCGGTTGGGAATTAGAGGCTATTTATTCCAGTCCCTTAAGTAGGGCGATGGACACGGCAAATATCATTGCCCGTTATCAGAAAATTGGCGTACACATTGCCAAGGGCCTTATAGATTTCGATTATGGGGAATGGCAATCTCTGCCCGAGCAAGAAGTGAGGAGGCTATACCCGACCCTCCACAACGAGTGGCACAACAATCCTCACAAGGTAAAAATGCCCGGCGGAGAGAGCCTGGAAGATGTAAGGAGGAGAGCTATCGAGGTAGTTAACGATGTCCTTTTCAAATATCAGGGCAGCGTAGTATTGGTATCGCATCGAGTTGTGAACAAAGTCTTGATATGCTCCTTACTGGGACTGGACAACTCATACTTCTGGAATATCAAGCAGGATGTAGGCGGAATCACGATTTTCAATTATGCAGATGGGCGTTTCGTCTTGACTAGGCATAACGATACCTCACATCTGAGAGAGTTGCAAAAATCCGTACTTGATGATTTTTAAGCGCGCCTAGAGGGATTTGAACCGACTATTGAATAAATGAAAAACGCATTGGCTCACGCTGAGTGTCAGTCCTCGTCGCAATAGAAACTTACACCAACGAGACCCGGTCCCATATGAGTCCCCAGCACCGGGCCCATCTCAAGAAAGCGTAGCCCAACCCAATTGAAGGTTTCACGAAGCCCTTTCTCTAGTACCTGGGCTGCCTCGGGGACATGGCTGTGAGCAACCCAACCATGAAGGAAGATGTTTCCTTTCACCTCTTTCTCCACAAATCCCAAAATATACTCTATGGCCTGGGCCCTGGTTCTTGCCTTGTTTAAGACCTTGACTTCTCCACTCTCCTGGGTCAGAACAGGCTTAATCTTCAGCAAGGTACCAACCAGAGCTCTAGCTGCCCCAATCCGCCCTCCTTTCCAGAGATACTCCAACGTATCAAAAGCAGCAATAACCTTTATGCATTTGTTTAGTTTTTCTACAGAAGCCGCAATTTGAGATAGCGTCTCTCCCCTTTCCGCTGCTTCGGCAGCAGGGGGAATTAGCATTCCCATGGCTACAGTTAACGAGTCCACTATCTCAATTTGAGCCTGGGGAAGCGCATTCTTGGCAGCCAAAGCTGAGGCACAAGTTCCGCTTAATTTGCTGGAAATATGAATGGACAGGATGGGATGTCCCTGCTCTGCCAGCTCGCGATACACTTTGATGAAGTCGGCAACCGAAGGTTGTGAAGTAGTGGGCAGCTTTCCGCTTTTGGCTAGCCTTTGATAGAATTCCTCGTTAGTAATGTCCACCCCTTCAGAAAAAACCTCACTTCCAAAGGCAACCCTGAGCGGAACAACACGGATATCATGTTTGGCGATGACCTCTGGCTCAAGGTAGGCAGAGCTATCGGTGACGATTTTAACTTTAGCACTCAAGTCCTCACTCCTCATCAGTGAAGCACGCGGTTAAATTCTGAAGCTAGTAGAGGTCGAAGTTTTCCAAAACGTGACGGGTAGTCTACACAGCTTATAGTTTAATCTACACACTGTCAAGGAAACGCTGGGCACCATGAAAACTATGTGGGGTTTGACGTTTCTGTTGATCTGGGTGATAATCACAGTGACCCATGACTAATCCAATCAAATTCGGTACTGATGGGTGGCGAGGGATTATCGCCGAGGATTTCACCTTCGACAATGTGCGCATTTGTGCTCAGGCTGTAGCAGAATATCTTAAGCAAAATAGACTTGATAAACAAAGCCTGGTCATTGGCTATGATACGCGCTTCGCCTCTGAGGATTTTGCTGCTGCCGCTGCTGAGGTGATAGCCGGCAACAATATCAAGGTCCACCTCTGCCTCAAGCCAGCCCCTACACCGGTGGTGAGCTTTGCTGTTCCGGCTACTAAGTCTGCGGGGGGTATCGTGATAACTGCCAGCCACAACCCTGGTTCATGGAACGGATTCAAATATAAATCTCAAGATGGGGCCAGTGCCCCAGGGGAGATTACTTCCCAGATAGAGAGAAATATCGCTTCCCTAACCCTTGAAGGGAGGGAGCAAAGAGGGGGTGTGAAAAGGCTTGCCTTGGATAAGGCCTTAAAGAAGGGGATTGTTGACTACCTGGACCCCTCTCCTGCTTACTTCGACTGCCTTAGCCACTTTGTTGACATGGAAGAATTGCGCCGCCAGAAATTAAATATCATAATTGATCCCATGTATGGTGCTGGCATTGGCTACTTTAAGACAGCCCTTCAAAATGGCAATTTAAAAATTACCGAGATTAATGCTGAAAGAAACCCCTCCTTCCCCCAAATTCAGCCTGAGCCAATTGCTAAAAACCTGACCAAGATTTCCCGGTTGGTCGTTGAGCGAAAGGCTGACGTGGGCTTAGCCACCGATGGAGACGCCGACCGCATTGGCATCATAGACGAAAAGGGGCAGTTTTTAACCCAGCATCAAGTTTTTGCCTTGCTTTGTCTCTATCTCCTGGAGGTTCGTGGTGAGCGTGGTGCATTGGTAAGGACGCTAACCTCCACCATGATGATTTCCCGATTGGGGAAGCTCTTCGATGTGGCTGTTTATGAAACGCCGGTGGGTTTCAAATATGTCGCTCCCTTGATGATGGGGAAGAACGCCATTATTGGTGGGGAAGAAAGTGGAGGCTATGGCTTCCGCGGTCATGTCCCGGAGAGGGATGCCATACTTGCTGGGCTTTACTTCCTTGACTTTATGGTAGAAACAAGGAAAACACCGTCTCAGCTTCTGGATTACCTTTACAGCAAGGTTGGACCCCACTACTATGATCGCAGGGATTTTCATATTTCCGCAGCTAAGCGGCAGGCAATCCTGCACCGGCTAAGCTCCAGTTCCCCGGACACCGTAGCCGGCTCAAAGGTGACCAAATTAGATAATACCGAAGGTTTTCGCTTTTTCCTTGGCGATGAGTCCTGGTTGCTCATCCGCTTTTCCGGCACAGAACCGCTAATCCGCATCTATGCTGAAGCTGGAAGTCTGGAAAGGACAAGGGAGCTGCTGGATGCGGGCGGAAAGCTGATAGGCCTCTAAAGTAGCCAGCAAAAATTTGGCAGCATGTCAAAGAGCTGTCATTCCTCTGGATTTTTGCCTGCGCCATACCAAGCGCCTGGTTGAGAAATTATGAGAAGCCAGGGAGATTTCAGAACTCTTTCAGCAGCTCGAGAAAGTTACAAGCGTATATCCTAGCATAACCGAGATAAGGCGGTAAAGCTTGTTTAGCACTTAAGCGGTTCCGGACAAATCGATGATGCCAAAATGATACACTTCCTCGATTTTTGGCAAGTCCTCCCATCTGTTCACGTACCCCTAAATTCTAGTCGATGCGCACCTGGGATGAAAAATCAGGTAGACTGCCAATCAGGGATGAGTATATCTTGCGGGGTAACCGGTCACGAGTGCTGATAGTTGTCTCAAAGATTGAAGGGTTGTCGCCTAACTGAGCTAAAAAGGCGGGGAGAAGCTCTTTCCGGATAACCAGAATGGAGTTTTTGACCCTTCCTGTATTGACGAACTCCAGGCTCTCGACAAACCCCTCACCATTCAGTTCTAGATGCCCGAGTTCATCTATAATAAGAACGTCCGAATCAATAGCTTTGTTTATTGCCCTGATGCCGAATTTGATAGCCTCGGGATTGAATGTGTATCTGGGAGTTCGCGGGCCGTCAAATGTATTATCAGTACTGGCCAGAATCGTCTTTTCTCCAGTTTGAATATCTAAAGCGATAAGGCTTTCATCCGTTGCTTTATGTGTTAGAATGCCACCACACGAATAGCCTGAACTGAGGGCTATCTTTATCACCTTTTCGCAGACCGTAGTCTTACCAATACCTATGGCGCCGGTGATAATAATGACCATATTCTGGTTAAAGCCCGGCCCGCACGGCTACCGCACTGATTACCAGGCAAACACAGACGATGGCCGCTGATGTAGCGTAGTAATAAAGAGGCCTGCGTAAAAACACCGGAGAAGTAGCCGCCAGCTTCTTACCTACCAGATAACCCAGAGGCGCCAGCATACCAAAGAAAACTGCCTGTATCACGCCGTGGCTGGCGATAAATTCGGGAACACTGCTGACCCCCATGCGTTCAAAGAGGGGGGCATGCATTATGAATACACTGAAATAACCATAGGCAGTGACGCCTATAAGGCCAGCCAGAAATGCAGCCCAGGCGCCAACGTAGACATTTTTATCTATCCGGTACATCAAGAAAGTTACCACCAGGCTAAATGCCAGAGATTCCAGGAAGATGGCCATAGCCGGGTTGATAATATGTATAGCGCTGACCGGTACGAACAGGAGCCAGGAATTGAGCCACTTAAACGAGGCAGCAACAATACCTATGCCCGGCAGCATAGCTGGCTTCCGGTAGATAGCCAGCGCCGCACCCATAATAGCCATACCGATGCCGCCCATTATGGCGCCCTTGTTGGGGAATATAATCATATTGAGAAAGCCGCCCAGCGTAGCCTCAAGCAATCCCCAGATAGCGCCAAATACCAGAATCCCAATGATGATTCGAGTCCAACTCTGCCACTCAGCATAATTACTTTTGCTATCTTTCTCCATATCTCTCCTTTCTTATGCTTTTCTCCGGGTTCAATTTTACCGTTGAAGTATAATTTTCCGCGGTATCAATGTCAAGCAAGATGCCTTCACAGTTGACTGTCACTTCAAGCACGTCTTCAGGGTGACGTTTGACTATTTCCCTGCCACCAATGTCTCCCTTTAGATTCAAGAGTTCGTCTTTATACCTGATAGCCAAGATAACGGGATTTCCCCTTCTGCCCTGATAAACCGGGATAATAATTCCTCTCTTATTAGCTATAAATGCTTCTATCAAGCTATTGATGGCCTGGCTGTCAACAAAAGGCTGGTCACCCAGGGCAATAAGAACTGCCCGGGCTCTTTTATTAATCTGTTTTAATCCAGCGATTATGGAGGTACTCATTCCTTGCTGGTAATCTGGATTTATTGCTATCTTAACCGGTTTGCCGGTTATAGTTTTTCGTACCTCTTCATCTCTGTATCCCAGCACCACGATAGTCTCGCTTACTGCTGAATTCAAGAGATTGTCAATGGTTCTTTCCAAAATGGTACTCTGGCCAAAAGGCATCAGTTGCTTTAGCTGCCCCATGCGATTTGATTCACCGGCAGCTAGGAGTATTGCTGATATCATCGCGGTACCACTATTGGTAGTATGTCAAAGAGCCGACATTTCCCTCGGATTTCTATGGCCTTGTTGCAGACAGTTTAGTTGCCTTTACTGAGTGTGTCAATATGCCAGCCCTGGAATTTTTGGGTTCAGTATACTCGTGGTTGATACCACCGCAAGGTGGTAAAATATGGGTATACCAAAGCCCACGATGCTTGACAACGGCTGGTCAAGTTCGGTAAAATACGTCGGTTACCGTGGTATTCCCAAGGGTTATATATTTTAAATTGCTGTCTGAAGGTCATAGCTCTAGCTCCTGCCCTTCTCCGCATTAAAGGCCACAGTGTAATCTGCCACTGGAGGAAATTACAGACGTGACTGTAAAAACAGAACTCTCGAAGATAGTCAGGCCTGAGAATTTTTTTGACGATCCTGAAGTCCTTAGTAGCTATTCCCGAGATTTCAGCCTGGTGCCGCCCGGTGTGCCTAACTACGTAGTCAAGCCCAAAACAGTCGAAGAGGTACAGAAGGTTATCCATCTGGCCAACAAAAATTTGTTACCGGTGGTGCCTGTAAGCTCATCGGTGCACTTTCACGGGGCGGCCATTCCCAAGCAGGGCGGTATCATTGTTGACCTGCCCCGGATGAACCGTATTCTGGAAATTGACGAGTTTAACCGGCGGGTGCGGCTGGAGGTGGGGGTGACGTGGGAGCATGCCACTAAGGCCCTGGCTAAAAAAGGCTTTAGGCTGATGATGCCGCTGGCGCCTCACCCGATGCGCTCGGTGGTTACCGATCACCTGGAGAGGGAGGTCATCACCAACACCGTCTATGACTACGGGGAACCGCTACAGAGCATGGAGGTGGTCTGGCCTACCGGCGAAATCTTCCGTACTGGCTCGGCCAGCGTTGCCGGCTACCCCGACTCGCCATCTAAAGGAGCCAACCCTTCGGGGCCAGGCCTGGATTTCTACCGTTTCCTCCAGGGTGCCCAAGGGACGATGGGAATAGTAACCTGGGCCAACCTTAAGATTGAATACCTGCCGGCTATGGATCGGGTGCTACTAGCGCCGGTTGACGACTTGGGATACACCATTGATTTTCTGCACCGGATACTCAAGGTCAGGATAGGCCAGGAGTGCATGCTGCTGAATAATACAGACATGGCGGCGTTGGTCGCTCAGAAATGGCCTGATGATTTTGAGAATCTAAGGGCAAGCCTGCCCCCTTGGAGTCTTATCCTAATCTTAAGCGGCATGGCCCGGCGTCCTGAAGAAAAGCTCAAATATGAACAGAATATGCTTGATGACATCATCAGGAACGGGTTCTCCGAAGTTAAGTTAGCCGACAACCTGCCTGGCTTCCCAGGTATTGGTAAAAAACTCTTAGCTCTTCTGCGCCAGCCTTGGCCCAAGGATAAGCCTTACTGGAAGCACCGCTATCTAGGTGGCTGCCAGAGTATTTTCTTCATCACTCGGCCGGCGATGGCACCCCAGTTCATCGAGCTGATGGAGGCAGTCGCTGCCCAGTACGGCTACCCCGTGGATGATATAGGTAGCTATATCCAGCCTATCGAGCATAACCGCGCCTGCCAGATGCAGTTCGACATTTTCTATGACCCCACCAGCGAGTTTGATGTTGAGCTGGTGCGCAGCCTCTACCACGACGCTATCACTACCCTGGCTAAGGAGGGCGCACTCTTTACTCGGCCCTATGGGGAGCTGGCTAGCCTAGTCTATGAGAGGGCCACCGGCTACGCCGCTGCACTGAGGAGGGTGAAGAAGGTCTTTGACCCCAACAATATCATGAACCCCGGGACTTTGTGCTTCTAGGGAGGATAAATATGCTCAAAGGCAAACTGAGCCTAGATGTAACCAACTTGGATAATTTCGAATATGATATGAGCAAGTGCATCAAGTGCAAGGGGTGCTACTGGGTAGACCATATCTATATGCCCGGAGTGACCTTCAGCACCCGCTGCCCCAGCGCCACCCGCTACATGTTCGATTCCTACGGTGCCTACGGCAAGATGAGAATCGGGCTGGCTATGCTGGAGGGGCGGATGGAATACTCCGACGAACTATTGAAGACGCTTTACGCCTGCCCTCTCTGCGGCGCCTGCGACGTCGGCTGCAAGCGTAACCTGGATTTGGAGATAGAGCTTACCCTGGAGGCGCTGCGGATAAAGGCGGTCAAGGATGGCAAGGGGCCCATGCCCGCCCATAAGAAGGCAGCCAAAAAGATAGATGAAAAGCACAACCGTTTCGGCTCGCCGCACGAAAACCGAAAAAAGTGGCTCACCAAGGATATCAAGGTTGCCGATAAAGCCGACGTGCTCTACTTCGTCGGCTGCTCGGCGGCCTACACTAGCCCGGAAATCGCCCGCGCTACCGGCAAGATATTAAACGCCGCCGGTACCCCCTTTATGCTCATGCACGACGAGTGGTGCTGCGGAAATATTCTCTATTCCGTCGGCATGATTAACGAGGCCAAAAAGCTGGCCGAGCGTAACGTTGAGGCGGTAAGAAAGACCGGCGCCAAGACCCTGCTGGTCAGCTGCGCCGAAGGCTACCGCATGTGGAAGGTGGACTACCCCAAGATGTTGGGTGTCCCAACCTCGGAGCTGGGCTTTGAAGTGGTGCACCTGACCGAGATGGCGGCGGAGCTAATCAAGAAAGGGGCACTCAAATTCACTAAGCCGCTTGATATGCGTCTGACCTACCACGATTCCTGTAGCCTGAGCCGCCTGAGCGAGCCCTGGACCCCCTGGAGTGGGGAGCGGGGTGAGTGGGGCATGGTAAGCCCCGGCCTGGAGCGCCGGCGCGGTACCAACGGCGTTTATCAGGCGCCAAGGGACATCTTGGAAGCTATCCCTGGTCTGGAGCTGGTGGAGATGATACGGATGAAGGAAAACGCCTTCTGCTGCGGGGCAGGGCGGGGTACTCAAGAGGCCTTCCCCGACTTTGCCGCCTGGGCTGCCGAACAGAGGCTATTTGAGGCCAAGGAGGTGGGTGCCGAGGGCATAGTGGCAACCTGCCCGATGTGCAAGGACAATTTTGCCAGGGTGGCCCGGCAGAATGGAGAGGGTTTAAAGATATATGATATTTCCGAGCTTATCGTGGCAGCACTTTAGACAAGGCTTATGGAGATGAGTTATGGCTATATCTAAAGAAGCGTACAGGGTACTGGAAGCTATCGTGGGTGAGGACTATATCTCGTCCGACCCGGTGGTCTGTGAGGGTTACCGCTCTGGGCCTGCCGGCTATGAGGCCGGCCTGGGCTACGAAAGGGTAATGACCAAGGTACCGGGCTGCGTTATCATGCCCCTGACCACCGAGGAAGTCCAGAAGATAGTTAAAGTCTGCAACCGCTATAAAATACCCTATGTCCCATACAGCACTGGCTGGTACGGCCCCCGCTCTCATTGCCACGTGGAAGACGAACTGCTGATTGACCTGAAGCGGATGGACGACTTTGAGATTGACGAAAAGCACCTCTACGCCTTGGTGGGATCGGGCGTGATTTACTCCCAGCTCCAGGAAGAGGCGATGAGGCGGGGCTGCTATATTATCGTCGGCGGGGGGGGCTCGCAGTGCTCTGCCATCGCCAACATGCTGGGCGATGGCTGGTCGCCCTTGAGCTACCGCATCGGCCTGCCCCACCGCCGCATACTGGGTACTGAGCTGGTATTGCCCGACGGCGAACTGGTGAAGTTAGGCTCGCTGGCGGTGGGAGACGACCCCTTCTGGGGGGACGGCTTCGGGCCCGACCTGCGCGGCCTGCTGCGGGGATTTACCGGCCTGAGGGGGTGCCTGGGTATCGTCACCAGGATGGCTATAAAGCTTTTGCCCTTCCAGCCGGAAAAACTGGAGCCCACCGGGATTTCACCCAAGACCACCCTCCAGCTTCCCGCCAAGCGGGTCAAGTGGATAAACTTTACCATGCCCAGTAAAGAAGCCATGAAGAAGGCCATGTTTGAGATGGCCCGGGCTGAGATAGGCGCCGGCGTCACCAAGGTGCCTATATTCTGGCGGGCTATTGCCAAGGCCAGCTGCAAAGAGGAATACTGGGATATCTGGTCCAAGGAGAACGAGGAAACCATAAGCAGCTTTCACCTGCTGCGGGTGCTGCTGGTAGGCTTCGGCTCCGAAGAGCAGATGGAATATGAAGAAGGGGTGCTAAACGATATCATCACCGAGCTGGGCGGAGAGGCCCGCCGCACCCGACCTACCGACGAGTCCTGGTTCAAGAACGCCGACTCCGCCGGTATGTGGTTAATGTGCGGCGGCTATGTATCGGTGGACTATGTCATTGAAACGCTGGAACACGCTATCCCTCACGGGGAAAACTATGCCGAACTTAAGCGTAAATTCACCCCGCCGCTTATGCCGGACTACGGCGACCCCGGTTGGTTCCAGAGTTTCGAATTGGGACATCAAGGCTATTCCGAGTTCTTGGTTTACTGGGACCCCGACCTGAATACCGATGGCGTTGACCACTTCTACTTGGAGACATCCAAAGAGAATATCAGGAAGCGTTTCTATACTTCGCTTTTAGGGCCGCATCAGCCGCTTTACCTGACCGGCCCAGCCTACGGGCCCAACTATCACAAGTGGCTACTCAAGATCAAGGACGAGTTTGACCCCAGCTTCGTCTGTCACCCGCCGGTACCTTTAGCCCACGACCAATTTGTTGAGCGGGCGGAGTGGATGAGGCCAATGAAGGACTGGGAGAGCCCTAAATTTACCCCTTAACCATAATCTTGCTAAGGTTAACGAAGATAGGATTTTGGCAGCGGCTTGGTTATAACGGTCGGAAGCATTTATGGCTAAGGAAAATCTGGTGTACCCCTTCTCAAGGGCGCTCTATAAGGACTGCCCGGCATTTTCACCTCTGCCTTTGTGAAAAATAACTAGGGTATCTGCCTCAGGCTCTGAAAAAAAGGAGGCAATATGGGTGTATCATTAAATTTTAAATTAGGTTGCGAGTAAGCCAACTTTTTAAGAACAACCGGTAAAGTCCTAGGATTATACCTGGAACATAATTACGCTTGTATCTGGGAGTCAGTGTTAAGTTATTGCTCTGGAGCGGAAATGTGAGGAGGGTTACTTAAGGATGGTTGTTTTCAGTTCTTACATTATGATATTATAGGATATAAGGAGAGAATGACTCGTGGCGAAGACAAAAATGATATGTCCCTTTTCAGGCAATTTATGTGAGGAGTGTGCCTTGTATCGAGGCCGTCATTACTATTTGTGTTTCTGCGATAAATATCGGGGACACCTTGCTGATACTGGCGAGACACCTGCTTCTCTAGATTCAGGATTAAGTCCTATGAGGAAATTTGAGATACCCCCTATATACGCAAGAAGTGCTATAGACCCGTTCGCTATTGTTATGAAAGAGAGAGAGGAAGGGGATTGATCTAAAATACTTATTGTGACCATATCCATAGAATGAAGGCGGCTAGGTAAGAATGATAAGAGATTTTGAATACTTTGCTCCTAAAACACTTGAAGAAGCTCTTAGCTTGCTGGATAAGTACCGGGAAACCTGCAAAGTCATTGCTGGGGGACAGTCTCTATTGAAATTGATGAGAGCAGGGTTGATTACCCCTCAGTACCTAATCGATATTAAGGGCATGTCTGAGTTAGACTACATTAAATCTGAGGGGAAAAATGGGCTGAAGATCGGTGCCTTAACTACGCATCGGGCAATAGAAGAATCACCGATGATTCAAAATGGTTTTAGTACATTGGTTGAAATGGAGCGAATTTTGGCCTTTATCCAGATTCGTAATTGGGGCACTATAGGCGGTAATCTCTGTCACGCCGACCCGGCTCAAGACCCAGCACCGGTGCTTATGGCGTTGAACGCAAAGTTAAGGGCATCTAGTCTGAAGGGCGAAAGAACCATAGCCATCGAGGACTTCTTCACGGATTACCTTAAAACAGCACTTGAACCTAATGAGTTGCTTACCGAGATTCAGGTACCAGCGGTTCCGCCTCACACCGGCACCGCTTATACCAAGTTAAATATTATAGAAAATGATTTGGCTATAGTGGGAGTTGCTGTGTCAATTACGCTCAGCTCTAGCACGGATCTTTGCCAGGATGTCCGGATAGCATTAGGTGCTTCGGCACCGACTCCGATAAGGGCTAAACGGGCAGAAGGAGTGCTGAGGGGTAAGAAGATTACAGATGATCTGCTCACCGAAGCCGGGGAAAAAGCTTCTGCTGAGGCTGAACCCTTGTCTGATATCAATGCCTCTGCGGAGTACCGGCGGCAACTGGTAAAAATTCTCGTGAAGCGAATGGGCAAGGAAGCTCTGACCAGGGCTAAGCAGGCTTAGCTTTACTGAAGGAGATTTCATAGGATGAAAAAAGAGCTAAGATTGACAGTGAATGGGGAGGCTCATGAGCTTTATGTTGAACCCAAGAGCCTCCTAATGGATGTTTTGAGAGACCAGTTAGGATTGACCGGAGCGAAAAGAAGTTGTGACACCAATACCTGCGGCGCCTGCACAGTAATTCTCAATGGCATGGCAGTTCATTCATGCTCAATATTAGCACTGCAGGCAAATGGCGGAGAGGTCTTGACCGTGGAAGGTCTGGCCAAGAAAACTGAACTGCATCCTTTGCAGAAAGCCTTTCTTGACTATGGATCTGTTCAGTGTGGCTTTTGTACCCCAGGGATGTTGATGTCGGCTAAGGCGTTATTAGACAAGAACCCCACCCCCACTAAGCAGCAGATGAAGGAAGCTATCGATGGTAATCTCTGTCGCTGTACTGGATATAACAGTATTATCCGCGCTATAACTGCTGTGGTCAATGGTGAGTATAAGGAGGAGAAATGAGCGACTACTCGGTGATCGGTAAACGGGTACGTCGGATCGATGGAACAGAAATGGTGACCGGCAACGCCAAATACACCTTTGATTTGGTTCTACCCAATATGCTGTACGGGAAAATCCTGAGAAGTCCCCACCCACATGCGAAGATTATTAACATTGATACCACCCCGGCGGAAAAAATGATCGGGGTAAAGGCAGTCGTCACGGGAAAAGATACATTGGGATGCAAAAATGGCATCTGGCGACGCTTCTCTGAACTATGTGACGAGGAAATTCTCTGCCGTACCAAGGTTCGTTATATCGGTGACCCAGTGGCGGCAGTAGCCGCTATCGATGAGGACACTGCTGAAGAAGCTTGTCAACTGATTAAGGTTGAATATGAGGAACTACCTGCAACTTTTGACCCCCTGGAAGCGATTAAGGAGGATGCACCTCAGATTCACGAAGGTGTGGAGCTTAACATTAATGTCACCCGACATATTGAGTGGGGCGATGTTGACGAGGCATTTAAACATTGTGACCATATTCGTGAAGACCAGTTCAAAACCTCGTCACAGCATCATGTCTGCATGGAGACACATGATGCTGTCGCAAGCTTTGACTACAATGGCAAGTTAACGGTTTGGACCTCCACCCAATCTTCATACTATATTCAAAGACTATTAGCTGATATGTTAGGGTTAAGAGAGGGCGATATAAGGGTGATCAAACCTCCCACAGGAGGCGGCTTCGGCAGTAAGTTTGAGCTGGACTCTCCCCAGTTCTGTGCTTCTCTCCTGTCAATGAAGTTATGCCGGCCGGTAAAGATAGTTTTGACTCGGGCGGAGGAGTTCACTGCCACCAAACGCCGGACTCCCATGTACTACTTTGTTAAACTTGGGGCTAAGAAAGACGGCACTTTTCTGGCGAAAGAAGTCCGGGTACTCACCGAGGGCGGGGCCTACACTGCCATGGGAGCTACCGCCCTATATCTTACTGGTTTCTTCTCATCATTCCCCTATAAATATCCTAATTACCGGTACGACGGCTATCGGGTCTATACAAATACTGCACCAACGTCTGCTTGCCGTGGCTTCGGTGCACCCCAGTCAACATTCGTTGGTGAATCTCAGATCGACATGCTAGCTGACGATTTGGGGATAGACCCGATTGAAATCAGACGTAAGAATGGAATGACGCCTGATTACGAAGTCCCAGGGCAGGCACATATCCTGAGCTGTGAGCTGCACCAGTGTCTCGACAAGACCGAGGAACAGATTAGACAACGAGGCAAGCTACCACCCAACCACGGGATAGGGATAGCTTGCTACGGATTTATGTCCGGGGGCATCTTTAACTGGTTCGATACCCCTTATGCCTTTTCATCAGCTATTGTCAGGATCAATATTGATGGTAAGGTTGACCTATTCACTGGAGCCTGTGAGATTGGTCAAGGCTCAGATACTACATTGAGTATGATTTGTGCCGAAGAACTGGGAGTACGTCTTGAGGACATCAGGATTCATTCTGGCGATACGGGTATCTGCCCTGCTGACCTGGGCGCTTGGGGCAGTCGCGAAACACTGATGAATGGCAATGCAGTTAAGATGGCAGCAGCTGATGCCAAGCGGCAGCTCATGGCGGTCGCTGCCGGCAAGTTAGGGGCCAATATTGTTTATGACTTGGATATGACAGACCGATGGTTTCACTTGGTTGACCGTCCAGAAAGGGGCTTTTCTTACTATGATATCGTTAAACAGGCAATAAGGGGTAACGATGGTGAGGCGATCATCGGTCGCGGGCACTATACTCCCCACCGCAAGGGGATGATATCTCCCGCTTATAGCTTTGGCGTTCAGGCCGCCGAGGTGGAAGTAGATCCTGAGACGGGTAGATATAAGCTGTTAAATGTGATCACTGCCCATGGAAGTGGCACGGTAATTAACCGGCTGGGTATTGAAGGGCAGCTAGAAGGGGCAATCATGATGGCTGGTGGCTATGGCTTATGTGAAGACCAACCAATGGATAAAGGCAAGATACTTAATCCATCCTTTGACGATTACAAACTTATTCGTTCCCTGGATATGCCGGAGACCAAGATTCTGGAGATTGAGTCCTATGAACCTGAGGGACCCTTTGGCGCCAAGGAGGCTGGTGAGGGACTTACCAATCCAACTGCTGGCGCCATAGGTAACGCTATATACAAAGCGGTTGGCGTGAGAATAAATGATTTGCCCATAACCCCAGAGAAAGTCTTCAGAGCACTAAGGGAGAAAGAGAAACAGGGGAAGTAACTCAACAAAGAGTTCATACAAATTACAAAGGGAGGTTATTGGTGAATTATCACTGCCCAGTGTGTAACAAGGTTTCAAGCAGCGCTATGGACTTGGCTCGCCATATGATTGGCCGGGGAGACAAGGTGCATAGAGACTGGATTAACTCGAAGGGTTTTAAGTTCTCAGAGTTGCTTGCCTTGCAATTCAAGTCTTTTGGTGGTGAGGGCTATAGAGCTCTGGCTGAAGTATTAGAGAAAGAGACTAAGGTAGAAGATTAACCAAACAGCCACTTTGGAATTTGATTGTATGTAGTTAGCGAAAGTGAGACAGTTTAGGCCTTTGAGGTAACGGACACTTTAGAGACCGCTATGCTGTTCCCTGATGGCTCTATTATATTCTCTTCTTGCATTTAATGTCTCGCTTTTGTACTCGTTCATTTCACCCTCCTGAAACGTATTTCTTGTTGTGCCGCTTCCTGCTGGTCTCACTAGTGTGCACCACGGCGTGATTCATGTCAGTCATGATAATGCCGTCCTGCCTATAACGATAGGCTAACATAATAGTAAAAAGTGAAATAATTATGATTTTACGGTACAACTAATGTTTAGTCTTTACCTGTACTATTATCTTCCCTTCTCGCTCAGCTACCGTCCCCACCTCAAATCCTTTAAGCCCCAACAAAATTGTGGTACCATTTTCCTGGCTTTTTGCCATCGGTGGTAAGTCCTCCTTTCTTTCTCTGGTGTTCTTACCACATTATCTCTTTTCCACAACTTTTGGAATACAGCCATCTAATTGTTGACTAACTCTCAAATACAAGTTACCATGTAGTCTCGTAGTCGTGGTGCTTGCCTATCAAGGAAAATTCCGAGGAGATGTCAACTCTTTGATATACTACCAAATAATAAGGATGTACTATGGGTGTATCAGTTAAAGAAGAGGTGATCAAGACCAACTGTCGTGGTTGCCATGGTGGATGCGGTGTTCTCGTTCACGTCAGGGACGGCACTATTATAAAGATTGAAGGTGACCCCGACTTCCCTACCAACCATGGTAGTATTTGCAGCAAGGGCCTCGCCTACCAGCAACTCGTATACCATCCGGATAGAGTCAAGTATCCACTCAAGCGAGTCGGTAAAAAAGGAGAGGGAAAGTGGCAGCGAATTTCGTGGGATGAGGCTTTCGAGACCATTGTCAACAAACTGAAGCAGGTAATAAAAGAGAATGGTGCGGAGTCCATTGTACTGGCACAGGGTACCTCCAGAGAAGGCGAGTCCTTCCTAGCGCGGTTTGGCAATCTGCTGGGCACGCCCAATGTTATGGCTGCCGGGCATTTTTGCTACCTCACCAGAGTCGGTGCCGGTCTGGTCACCTGTGGTAATCTTCCCGTATGCGATTACGATGGCGATCCCAAGTGCGTGGTGGTATGGGGAAGCAATATATTTTGGACAAATGCCGATGAGTATACCGGCGAGAACCTGTGCCGGGTATTAGCACAAGGGGCAAAGCTGATTTCGGTTGATCCCAGATTAACCTATACATCAAGTCGGGCGGATGTCTGGCTGCAGCTCAGGCCGGGAACAGACGCTGCCCTGGCCCTTGGTATGCTGAATGTAATAATCAATGAAGAGCTCTACGATAAAGAGTTCGTGGAAAAATATACCCACGGCTGGGACCAGTTTGTAGAGAGGGTTAATCAATACCCTGTGGAGAAGGTAGCGGAGATTACCTGGGTGCCGGCGGAGAAAATACGAGAAGCAGCAAGGTTGTTTGCCAAGATGAAGCCGGCTACCATCCAGTGGGGAATATCTATTGAGCAGAACATTAATTGCATTGATAGTGACCGTCTTCTCATTGACCTGGTGGCAATCACCGGTAACCTGGATGTGAAGGGAGGAGCCGTCTTTTTCCCGCCGCCCAAAGGGCAAACGATAAGCCAGTTTACCTATCACAAAGAGCTCTCTCCGGAGCAGAGCGCCAAGTATATAGCAGGGGAGGCTCATAAGCTTTGCCATATGATAGGTTTGGTACCGGAGAACTATGTTTACAATGCTGTTCTTACAGGCAAACCTTACCCCGTCAGGGCGATTCTTCTGCAGGCTTCTAATCCGGTTGTCACCAGGCCTAATGCCAGGATGGTTTATAAGGCACTGAGTCAAGTTGAATTCCTGTCGGTAGCTGATTTCTTCCTGACGCCGACTGCGGAACTGGCGGATATCTTCCTGCCATCGGCTACCTGGCTGGAGGTGGACTACACGGGTGGATTCTTCTTCCGCTGGGGATATCTATTTCCCAGGAAAAAAATCGTGCAGATTGGAGAATGCAAGTCTGATTTTGAGATATGGAATGAGTTAGGGAGAAGGATGGGTCAGAAACAGTGGGGGGCCAACCATATAGAGGACCTTGACCAGATATTAGCTCCCAGTGGACTTACCTGGGCTGATGTCAGGGACAAACCTTATTTGAGAGGCGAGGTGAGATATAGAAAGTACCTGGACAACGGCTTCTCCACTCCCACCCGCAAGGTTGAGCTTTACTGCACCATCTTTGAAAAGTGGGGGTATGACCCTCTACCGACATACAAGGAAGTACCGGAAAGTCCGGTAAGCAAACCTGAACTAGCCAAAGAATATCCGTATATTCTGATAACCGGTCCCAGGTCACCCGTCTTTTTCCATTCTGAGCACCGCATGATTCCCTGGCTTCGTGAGTGTCACCCTGACCCCATTATTGAAATACATCCCGATACAGCGAAAAAACACGGCATCAAGGAAGGCGATTGGGTGTATATTGAAACCCCCAGGGGAAAAATTAAACAGCGAGCCAGGATACTACCGGGAATGCATCCTCAGGTGGTATGCATCCAGCACGGGTGGTGGTTCCCAGAAATAAAAACACCGGACCATGGATGGGATCAGTCTAACAGCAATATCCTTACCGATAATGACCCCAAGACCCTTGATATAGCTGTCGGTGCCAGCAACTTGAGGACCCTGATGTGTAAAATATATCCTGTAGAGTAAGAGGAAGCAAAATAATGATTAAAGAATACAAACGCGTAACCTATGCTGAAAACTGTATGGGTTGCTTTGCCTGTGAAGTAGCCTGCAAGCAGGAGCATCACTTCCCAGTAGGACCGAGGTGGATAAGGGTCTATCCCGACATAAGAGAGACGGGTGGGAGTTGGCGATTCACTTACAACGTTATCGAGTGCCATCGTGCAGCTACCCCTCCATGTAACGCTGCCTGTCCGGGAGAATTAGACGTCTGGAGGTATGTGCAGCTTACCGCAGTCGGCAGGTTTGAGGAAGCGCTTGAGGTGGTTAGAGAAACTACAGCATTTGCTGGAGTTCTCGGCTACGTCTGCACCCGGCCCTGTGAGGCGAATTGTGAACGGGGCAATATCGATATACCGGTGGCTATTCGTTCTATAAAAGCATTCCTGGCTGACTATGAGCTAAAGGCAGGTCGAAAGAAGGTAACGCCGGTTAAAAATACAAAGAAAGATAAGGTGGCCGTTATTGGGGCTGGACCGGGAGGGCTTTCAGGTGCTTATGACCTCATAAAGCAGGGTTACCCGGTTACCGTGTTCGAGGCTAGCTCGAAAGCCGGTGGACTCATGCGCTGGGGTATCCCTGAGTTCAGACTGCCCAGGAATATAGTAGATAATGAGATAAGCTATATTGAAGAACTGGGAGTAGAGATAAAGACAAACACTCCTGTGACAGATCTGGATGACATCTTCAAGCAGGGATACAAGGCGATATATCTGGCTACTGGTTGCCCGGTAAACCTGAAGCTTGGTATTCCCAACGAAGATGCCGAGGGTGTAATCAATGCCCTCGACTTCCTGAGACAGGTGAACTCCGGGGCTGATGTCAAACTGGGCAACCGGGTAGCGGTTATTGGCGGCGGTAATGCCGCCGTTGATGTGGCCAGAGTGGCTCGCCGCATTGGGGCTGAGGAAGTCACCATTATCTATCGTCGCTCTAAAGTCGAAATGCCAGCTATGGAAAACGAGATTGAAGAGGCAGAGAAGGAAGGTGTGGAGGTAAATATTTTGACCACGCCAGTGGCAGTGTTGACCGAGAAGAGTCGACTGAGTGGCCTCCGTTGTGTTCGGATGGAGTTGGGTGAGCCCGATGAAAGTGGCCGTCGGCGTCCCTCGCCTATTAAGGGCTCGGAATATGAGGTGCCGGTGGATAATGTAATCATGGCCATTGGACAGGCAGTGGATAAGGAAGCCTTCAAAGAAATAGATAAAGATAGAGCCATAAAAGTGGACGGCTTCTCATTTGCAACGAGCAGGGAAGGTGTCTTTGCCGGTGGTGATGTGGTATCCGGCCCGAGTGATATTATCGGTGCCATCGGTGCTGCCAAGGAAGCAGCTATTTCCATCGACCGTTATCTCCGTGGTGTGGATACGAGGGAGGAAAGGATAATAAACTTCAGGCTGGTTAACGGCGCACCCCTGGAGAAAGGCGCAAAGAACGGAATCGTAGCCTCCTTGGGTGAAAAATTGGCTATAGCTGAAGCCAGACGTTGCTTAAATTGCGGTACGTGTGAGGCGGGGCTTGATAATGGAAAACAGCCGGCGTGTGTCAGCGCCTGCCCAGCCCATGCCCTCTACTATTATGACATGTGGGAGCTTACTCGAAAAACAGGCATGATCAAGCTATAGGCTGCGACGTAATATCTGCTGAGATTAAATAAGGAGTATACAGTTGTGACAGGTGGCCCCCTAATTGGGGGTCACCTTTTTTATGCTATCTTCTCACGCTACGCCAATATTGGCAATGTTATCAACCAAACTTCTACCCACCCCGGCGCTTATGGTGATTATTCCAGCTGTTATTAGATTGAAGGCTAGTTTATGTGCATCTTCGACATCTGATACCGAGAGACCAACGACTATTATGGAGGTCTGACTACCTGGCTCGATGATCCTTTGACTAATTTATTCCTTGTGTTATAATGGGCCAGCGCCAGTGACAGCAGGTACCCTGAGGGTTTAAATAACTTGCCTGCCGAGGCTTAAGTTAACCCTGTGTTCGCTGGCACAGGGATTTTTATTATAGACTTCCTCTCGCATGACGGGAGGGAATTAAAAAGGGGCGAATATGTTAAGAGAAAAGAAGGTGGAAATAGTAAGCAATCTAGCCGACAATTTGTCGCGGAGCAATATTATCATCGCTACTAATTACCAGGGCCTGCTTGCTAAACAAATGGCCGAGTTGCGTAATGTTCTAGCAAAAGCAGGTGTCGAGTATCATGTTGTCAAAAACACTCTGGTTTATCGTGCCGCTGAGCAGGCAGGCAAGCCACGATTGAGGGATATAATCGAGGGTCCTGTAGCCCTGGTCTTCGGCTACGATGACATTGTTAATACCGCCAAAGCTCTTAACCAATATATCAAATCCGCGGCATTGCCTTTACAAATTAGAGGAGGATTATTAGGGGACCAAATTCTACCTCCGGAGGAAGTGGTAAGCCTGGCTACTTTGCCACCTAGAGAAGTTTTAATCGCCAAACTAATAGGACAATTACAAGCCCCCATAGGAACTTTACATAATATTCTCAACTTTCCCTTGCAGGGGCTATTGAACGTGTTGCAAAACAGGGCTCAAACCATTAGTGCATAAAAAAGGAGGAAATCATGTCACCAGAGGAATCAAAGGAAGAAGTTAAGGAGGGGGGGGTAAAGAAAGTTTCAAAAGCAAAGAAGGAAGTTAAGGAAAAGGAGATCAAGGAAGCTCCAACGGCACAGCAAGAAGTTAAGGAAGGAGAGATAAAAGAAGCTCCGACTGCACAGGGGGAAGTGAAGGAAGAGCAAGTAGCGGAAGCTCCAAGGGCCAAAGAAGAAGTTAAGGAAGAGAAGGGAGAGGAAGCTCCAAAGCCACAGAAAGAAGTTAAGGAAGAACAGGTCAAGGAAGCTCCAAGGGCAAAGAAAGAGGCCAAGGGTTTGACCAAGGAAGAAATTATCGCTGCTATTAAGACTATGACAGTGCTGGACCTGGCTGATTTGGTCAAGACACTGGAGAATGAATTCGGTGTTAGCGCTGCCCCTGTAGCGGCAGCAGCGTCGGCAGCTGCTCCTGGCAAGCCAGCAGAGGCACCCTCGGAGGAGGAGAAGACAGAATTCACCGTCACCTTAAAGAGCTTCGGCGAGAAGAAAATCGAAGTTATCAAGGCAGTGCGTGAGGTAACCACTCTAGGATTAAAGCAAGCTAAGGATTTGGTAGAAGCTGCTCCGCAGGTGGTAAAAGAAGGCGTCCCCAAGGAGGAAGCTGAAACAGCAAAGCAAAAATTAGAAGCTGCTGGAGCGACTGTAGAAGTTAAGTAGAGTAATCTCAGAAATTTTGAATTCCTGAGGGGGGAGGTTGAGTAAAATGTCTCTGGCTACTTACCAAATTATCTTAGTGCTGGGAGGATGTTTCCTTCTTCTGGGGATCATTTTTATTCTCTGGAACAAGAGGGAAAAGAACAGATACTACAATTCTATTTTGTTAACCCGAAGAGATATTAAGGAGACTATAACCCATGAACACGAGCGTTTCTGGCTACAAGCCTGGCAAATAGGAGGCAGGATTTCCCTTGTCGTCGGCATTGTACTGCTGATTATTGGCGGGATTCTTGCGCCTTAAGCTTCTTTTGGGCATTGGAGAGCGGCGAAGAAGCTTCTCAACAAAGCAATTCATTTTTCGGGCTTGAAAATTTCACAAAACTAGACTAATTAATATTAGTCGGCAACAACCAGTCAAGGGTCTGCTGAAAGTATCCTACTCTTGAATAGTAATGCTAAAAGCATTTGTGAGGGGGCGCTCAGCTATTGTCGCCTTTCTGGAATAACCCAAAAGGAACTGGCACATCGCCTGGGTGTTGACCCGAGAACACTCGAACGATGGGAGAGAAGTGAAAGCCAACCCCAAAAGGAGTTGCTGAAAAGGTTACCCCCGATATTGCCTGTTTCGTCATTTGCCGGAGATTCTTGCCCCCAAGAATCCATTAAAAGAAGCCACCTTTACTCCGATACAGACCGAAATAGAAATTTTAGATTTCCAGATAGTAGACAATGTCTTTATCAAAGCCAAGGAAAACATCGCCGGTAAGAGCCAATTTGACAATATCAATTTTATCCATATTTTGCCTTAATTAGCCTAAGAGCAAGGATAAATGAAAAGTCCCAAGCTAGAATTGACAAATTAGCCTGGGATTTTGTAATCGGTAAGATAAATTTCGTATGCAATGCCGGAGGTATCTGACATTTTGGAATAGCCCTCCGCTTCGAGATGACTTCTTCCTTCCTGATACAACTCACCCCAGTCGGGACCCCACATAGGATCGTTATCTATCCAGTTGCTGATCTCTCCTACTGAGACATAACCATCGCCATTACCATATTTTGTATCGGCAGCAACGGCATAATCAGGAAATTCACCAAGTGCTCCAGTAAATTCTCCAGCTGAGTGGACGAAGATAATCCTGGGGCAAGGTCCGTCTTTCAGCACCGATAAAGCAGCTTTGCAACCACAGGCCATGATTCGGACTACCACTGCCTTGGCATTAATCTTATCTATCCATTCATCAAGCAATATATAACCACCATTTTCATGGTACAATTGGCCATCTTCAATATATATATAGCTTCCTTCTGGTCCAAATTTACCAGCATCTTCTTCTGTAACAAAATTGGAAATAACATACCCATGACCAGAAATGCCCAAAAACACTATATCATTTTCGTCTGCTTTCTCTGCTACCTGGTAAATTGCCTCCTCCAATTCAACTCCTGTGTTCTTTTTCTCGGGGCTAGCCTCTACCTTTACCATTACAACATTTTCTGAAGGCACCTTTCCCTTCTCTACCCAAAAATTTCGTGTTTCTTCAACTAGCCCCTCCATATTATCGGATTCAGCATGACCATCGAATAATATTAGGTATCGGTCGTTCCGAACTAACGGATCAGTTTTGGCAATGTTTCCCTCAAACCAATCGCTCATTCCGTCTCCATCACTATCTAATAAATTAGGTTCGGTGGAAGGTTCAGAAGATGGCTCAGAAACTTCTGATGGCTTTTGAGTATAGACTAGAACAAGTACAATAGATAAACAAACAATCAACAAAATGATCAATTTCTTCACCTTCTCCTACCTCCCTTCATTTCTCTTTCTGCCGCCGCAGGCTCTGAAGGATGACCTGGACGCTAGCTTCTCGCTTCATTTTCCTCTCCTCTTCCTCTAGCGGCTGGTACTGAATCTTAACCCTGTAGCCTTTTACTCTTTCTTCGATAACCAATGTATGCGCCACTTTCTCCAAAAGTTACTCGTCTGTTATTTATATGTTTAAGAGCATTATAACATTTAATAGGTAACAATTGGTCAAGAGCCTGTTGAAAGTATTCACGATCCTCTGTTGCTTGATTTGTCCTAATATCTAAATTACTTCCTTATGCCGGTATTGTAGGGCTTCAGCCATATGGTGTGTCTTGATGATGTCGCTGTGCTCCAAGTCGGCGATGGTGCGGGAAAGCTTGAGGATGCGATGGAAAGCGCGACCGGTGAGATGAAGCTGCTTCATGGCGGCACGAAGTAGACTCTGCGCTTCTGATTCCACCGTACAGAATTCTTTCACTTCCTTAGGTGTCATATCAGCATTGCACTTCAGTTTCGTCCCTCGAAAACGCTCAAGCTGTATTTCATGTGCTGCCTTGACTCTGGCCCTGACTTTATCCGAGCTTTCACCGGGCTTCTCTTCAGTGAGTTTTTCGTAGACAATATGGGGAACATCGACAAAGATATCAATGCGATCCAGTAATGGTCCGCTTATCCTTTTATGATAGCGAGAGATTTCTCCTGATGAGCATTTACATTCCTTAAACGGGTCGCCATAATACCCACAGGGACAGGGGTTCATTGCTGCAACCATCATAAAGCTAGCAGGGAAGGTAACACTGCCATGAGCACGGCTGACGGTAATTGTTCTGTCTTCTATTGGTTGGCGCAGTGATTCCAGTGTGATGTGCCCAAACTCAGGGAATTCATCCAGAAAAAGCACCCCGTGGTGCCCCATGCTTATCTCCCCGGGCCGCGGCCATTGTCCCCCTCCCACCAAGCCAGCATGGGAAATAGTATAGTGAGGGGAGCGAAAAGGGCGCTCTACAATGATGGGAGTGTCTTGCGGCAACAATCCACTAACGCTGTAAATCTTGGTTACCTCGATAGCTTCCTCCATGGTCAACATAGGAAGTATCGAGGGTAAAGCACGAGCCAACATAGTCTTACCGCTCCCCGGTGGACCACACATGAGGATATTATGTCTTCCTGCCGCTGCTATCTCCAGAGCTCTCTTGGCATGCTCCTGACCCTTAATATAAGTGAGGTCGAAGGCGTAACTGGGGCGAAATTCCTGCTCCCAATTTAGCTCGCTATGGTACTCCGGGATGCCTATTTCGCCTTGAAGGTGAACAACTAGCTGCGCTAACGATTCTGCAGGGAATATATGGATATTGTCTATAAGGGAAGCCTCTTTAGCATCATCACAAGGCACAAATACAGTAGATAAGCCTTTATCACGGGCTAAAGCTACCATGGGCAATACTCCATGGGTATGGCGTAGCTTGCCATCCAATGAGAGTTCCCCTAAAAAGATACTGTTGGTGAGGTCGGCATTTAGCTGTCCTGAGCTCATCAGTATGCCTATGGCTATGGGTAAGTCGTAAGCAGGACCTTCCTTTTTTAAGTCGGCTGGAGCCAGGTTGACAGTAATACGCCTGTTGGGGAATTTATAGTAGGAGTTCCTTATGGCTGACCTTACTCTTTCTCTGGCCTCTTGGACTGCCTTATCTGGTAGTCCAACGATGGTGAAAGAAGGCAAGCCCGGTGATAAATCCACCTCTACTTCCACTACGGCTCCCTCCAGACCTAACACAGCAGCGCTTTTTACCTTGGCTAGCATCTTGATAAAATTCTTTGTCTAGGTAAGACTCAGTCTCCCTCCCTTAGAAAGTCTTCAACTTTTTTAATTAGTTCTCCATTCTCCTCCTCAGACAGCATAAGGTTGCTTTCCAGCCTGTTAATATAATCGTCGATTTGGGGAAAGCGAGACCTTACTTGGGCTAGCTGTTCATTCTGTTCTCGAATTTCCTGGTCCAAATCACGAAAATCAATTTTCAGGTCTAATCTTTCATTCAAAAAGCTCAAGACCTTCTTTTGGGCCTGGGCATCTTCCACTGTCGCCAGGTAAAAAGGTATTGGCACCCACAGGCTTACCCCGGGAATATTCCTCCCCTTAGCTATCCATAATAGAAAAGAATTCAAAGTTGGCCTTTCACCAGGTGGTGTTTGATAATCTAAATCCCTGGCCAATTCATATTGGCTCAAGACCTCTTTTATTTCTGCTGAGTTAACTACAGCAAGCAACCGCCGGGGGGCAGTATGGGCACTAAAGCTAACCATGGCTCCAATTGTATATAACTCTTTTACTTGGCAATGATGCTCAGCCACATCCAAAACTGCGTTTAGAAATTTATACCATTCAGCCCCGGGAGAGCCACTCTGGAAAACCACCAGCTCATATTCCCGGCGGGCATAGAACTTGCTTTCAGGAAATTGGGCCAGATTACCTTCTATGGCAACTCCACCCAGGGGAAAGAAATCCTCTGGTTCAATCTCGGCAAATTCTTGCCCTTTTAGCTTCCGATTCAAGTAGCCAGTAGCTTTCCATCCCAAATTGCTCATATCTTCGCTCCAGCCCAGCACCAAAGAAGGATGGCGAAGGTCTGGTTCCTTATAGATTTTAATAGGATACTCCTGGCTCAACCTCCCCCACCTCGCTTTTTAAAAAACTTTTCAACATCTTCCATAATTCTTTTCTCTTCTTCCTCTGTAATCGGCCCAGGCTCAGCCGGTTGGGCATCAGTCACTTGCTTTAATCTATCCAGCTGCCCCTTTATTTCCAAGGGGATTTGTTGGTAAAACTCTTCAATTCTTCGTTCCACCTTTTGGTCTAATTCATCCAATTTGTCCAGGTTAACCTCTATTTTTAGACTATGGTTGAGGACCTCCAGCACTGACTTCGAAGCTTTGGGGTAGGACAGAGGCAATCCCTGAAGATATACTGGTATCTCACCCATCAGGCAAATAGCCTCACAACCTCTTTTTTTGGCAACTCCCAGCAAGAGTCCATTCAAACCGGTGATATTTCCATGCCCTCCTCTTCCTTCGATGTCGGACATGAGTACAGTGTTACCGTATCCTCTTATCTCGGGGATTAAACTTTCATTATTGGGAACGGCCCAGACTCTTGGCTTTGTAGTATGGTGGGTTAAAGCCACAGCTGCTCCTGAAGTATAAATTCTGCGACATTTAAATTTCTCGACTACATCCAAAACAAGGTTAGCCATGCGATAGGCTTTTCCCCCCTCAGCATACAGCCTCCCCCCTTCGGTGGGCTGTTCTTCCCCGACAAAAAATATTATATCTTTGCCCCCCATGCTTTTGAAATAAAATTTGCTGCTGGGAAATTCTAGGTATTCCAAAACTCCCTTCCTAATCAAGACCCGATTTGGATAAAGGAAATCCCACGGCTCAATTTCTCCAAACTCCTCTGCCTCTAATATCCCTCTTAAGGTATCAACAGCGATTATCCCGATATTTCCTATTCCCGGCCAACCAGCTACCAAAATCGGGTTCTCAAGCTGCGGTTCCTGATAAAGTCTGAGTCCCATCGCACTCCCCAAATCTGCTTTCATATTATATACTATCTTATCGCCTGTATGGTGAAAAAATGGCCGCCGCCTATTTATGAGGAGGTAGGCAATGAGAAATTGGGAGAAAGACCTTCCACCAATCGCTAGAGAAAGATTAGCCAAGGTTGGTGAGTTGACCCGAGAAGAAAAAGAGAAGATGATAGATTCTGAGAAGGTGAACTCTCTACTCTCGGAATTTTACCAAGGACAGATTGACCCTGAAAGCTTGTGGAAGAGATTAAAGGAAGAAGGCAAGCCATCCCTTCTGAGGGAAGCCCAGATGAAACTGGTAGATTCCCTTAGTTTTGGGAGTACTCCAGCCGAGCTGCAAAGGAAACGGGATGGAATTTTGGCCATAGAAACACTCAAGGAAGAACAGAACACTTCTATAGTTGAACTAAATTTAAACTTGATAGAGGACTTACAAAAGAGGTATAGAGTAGAAATAGAGCAAGCCTACAATGGCATAAGAGCTGAAGTAGAAGGAAATCCCCAACTAAGGGTAAAACAAGTTCAGCAAGGACAAAACACCATGATTATCCAACTGAGTGTGGATGAGGCGATAAAACAGCTTCCTCAATGGCAAGATTTTCTCTCCGATCAAGAAAAAAGATACAGCCAAGAGTTTGCCAAAATAACGGAGAAATTAAAAAGAGAGTTAAAATAAAGGACTATATACCTATAGCTACAGCAACGGCATGCTGCTTGCTATCAGAAAGGCTAACAGAGACCTCTTTTAAGTTTAATTCTGTAGCTTTATCCAAAGCTCGCCCGTAAAGTTTGACCGAGGGGCTGCCATCGTCGCCAGTGAGAATCTCAATTTCACGCCAGCCAATACCTATCCCCCCTGTTCCCAGGACTTTCATCACCGCCTCTTTGGCAGCAAATCTGGATGTTAAGGATGAAAGCCTATCCTGGCAAGTCCTGAGCTCTGTTTCGGTATAAATCCGGTTTAGAAAACGCTCTCCCCACCGCTTGATTACCGATTCAACTCGCTCTATCTCTATAATATCAACGCCAATAGATGGCATCTCCTCTCCTTTTGGGGACACCTCTAGTTTTTGTGCTTTCTATATATCGCTGTATAGTTCAAACTCATAGGGATGCGGTCTAGCCCGCAATGGATTCACTTCTTTACGCACCTTGTATTCAATCCAAGCATCTATTAAATCCTCAGTAAACACCTTTCCTTTTAATAGAAAGTCATGGTCGTCTCTCAGGGCATTTAAGGCATCTTGCAAAGAACTGGGTAGCGCCTTAATATTAACCCGCTGGTGCTCTGGTATCTCGGCAATGTCTGTTTCAAAGGGACCAAACCCTTCGGCAGCCGGGTCTATTTGATTCTCGATTCCATCAAGACCTGCCATTAGCAGGGCTGCCAAAGCCAAATAGGGATTACAGGTTGCATCTGGTGGGCGGAACTCTATTCTTGCCCTCTGTCTATTTACATCATACATAGGTATGCGTACCGCTGCCGTCCTGTTCGCCGCAGCATAGAAAAGATTCACCGGGGCTTCATAGCCAGGGATAAGCCTTTTATAAGAGTTGGTGCTGGGATTAGTAAATGCTAGGAGTGCTGGTCCATGTTTCAACAAACCGCCAATGTAATTTAAGGCTAGTTGGCTCAGACCAGCATAGCCGTTTTTATCGTAGAAGAGTGAAAACTTGCCGTCAGATAAATACTGGTGTACATGCATACCGTTCCCAGCTTCCTGGTACAGCGGCTTGGGCATAAAGGTAGCAACTTTACGACTTTGGTAGGCAATATTCTTGATTAGGTACTTCATGAGCATTACTGCATCTGCTGACCTTAGTAGAGTATCATGTAGCACCTCTATCTCCACCTGGGCTGCGCCCACCTCGTGGTGATGATATTTCACTGGTATACCAGACTCTTTTATTAGCTTGACCAACTTCGACCTTAGGTTAAACGTACTGTCTGCGGGTGAGATGCCGTGATATCCTGCCTGGGAAGGGAACTTATATCCCAAATTTGGGTTCTCTTGTCTTCCAGTGTTCCAAAAGGCTTCAGTAGAATCGATGTAATAAGATGATTGGTTTGTTTCTGAAATATATCTGATCTCATCAAAGACATAGAACTCAAGCTCCGGGCTAAACAGGGCGACCCCTTTCCGAGTTGAGGTCATATATTGCTCTGCTCTCCTGGCAACATTGCGTGGATATCTAAGGTAAGGTGTCCCATCAGGCTCGCAAATATCACACAATAGGCTGAGCGTCCTAAGGTCGGGAAAGCGGTCGATTATACAAGTACTATTGTCCGGTATTATTTTCATATCTCCGGCTGTAACCTTTTTATAACCAGGATAGCTAGAGGCATCTATCCCGATACCATCGGTGAATGTCGACTTACTCAACTGGCTTGCGGGGATAGTCACATGATGCCAACGACCGATTAAGTCGACAACCTTGAAATCCACCATTTCAATACTCTGCTCCTTAACAAACTTGAGTACTTCTCCATTCGTAAGAGCCATCTTTGCCTCCTATCCCTGAAATTCACATAACCTTTACTACTGCCTGAAACTTACAATGGCTTGGTCTCTCGCATCAATTCCCTTGGTTCCTGGAGTAATTGGCTGCTATAAAACCACAAGTTAGAACGGAAGTCAACTGGGTAGTTATCTCGCCCTTGACAATGATACAATGATAATGGATGGGGATTTGACAAAATATTTTAAGGGTGCTATGGTAGGTAAACGGTTACCGACTTCCTTTATAAGAATCGAGAGGTATTTGGAGTATGAAAAGATTGTATGTTAAGGAAGAAGTCTGCATTGGCTGTGGCCTGTGTCAAGTTTATTGCCAGGTGGAGCAATCCCAATCTAAGGACCTAATCAAGGCATTTAAAAAAGAGACCCCGCGTCCTTTACCTCGCGTGCGTGTGGAGAGGAATGTAGAGATTTCCTTTCCCATTCAATGTCGCCATTGCGCCGAGCCCTGGTGTGTTTATTCTTGTCTTACCGGTGCGATGCACAAAGACCCTGTAACTGGCATGGTCAGCGTTGATATGGAAAAGTGTGTTGGCTGTTGGACATGCATAGTAGCCTGCCCTTACGGGGTGCTTAGTCGAGACCTGAATAGCAAAACTGTTATTAAATGCGACCTTTGTCCCGGGCGGGAGATACCTGCCTGTGTAGTTAATTGTCCTAATGAAGCGCTGGTATATGTAGAGTCGCAAACTGAAAGTCCCAATGTAGAGAGCCAGGTAACTGTACCGGTTTGACGATAATGCTCATTCAACTGAGTAAATAAATTTAAAGGAGGTGTATCATGTCTTACAATTGGGGGCCGCATTATATTGTTCCGTCGAAAATTTTCGAAACGTATTCTGGCAGTGTTTTGCTACGAGAGGAATTTGACGAAGACTTGCTGCACAAAGAATTGGAAGAGTTGGGTCTCGCAGGACCGATCGTGAGGATAACCAATCCCTGGTATTACCGAAGGAAGAATACGGATACATGGATTATGATAGGGGAGTCCGACGATATACATGAAAATTTCCCGGTGAGGTGGGACACAACGGGTTTGAAAAACGGCCAATATGAAATAAAAGGATTGATGCACGTCTTTGTCAAGCAGCATGATGAGGTAAAGGCCATCGCCCGGGAAAACATAGCGGAAGTCACTGTAAAGAACTAGACCGTCATAAGCATGTAGAGGAAACAAAACGAGATGATTGTCGTAATTGATTATGGTGCCAGCAATCTACGCAGTGTGGTCAATGCCATCAACAGATTGGGCTTCGAAGCGAAAATAACCAGCATCCCCCTTGAGATACTTGCTGCGCAGGCAGTTATACTGCCGGGGGTTGGAGCCGCGGCTGATACTATGGCCAACCTCGAAACGCTGGGACTGGTCAATCCGATTCGGCGCTTCATTGCCGAAGATCGGCCATTCCTGGGTGTTTGTATTGGGCTGCAGATTCTCTTTAATGGCACGGAAGAAGGTGGCTGGCACAACTGCCTTGGAATCATCCCCGGCGTAGTACACAGGCTTCCCCCGGGCCTAAAGATTCCCCACATAGGGTGGAACCAGGTTAGCCAGAGAGTTTATCACGCAATTTTCAGTGGTATACCCGATGAGACCAATTTCTATTTTGTGCACAGCTATTATGTCGAGCCGGATGACAGGTCGTTAGTCGTCGGCGAAACCGAATATGGTATCCCGATATGCAGCGTCATTGCCAAAGGCAATCTGATAGCAACTCAGTTTCACCCTGAAAAGAGCGGTGAGGTCGGACTCAAGATCTATGACAATTTCATAAAAATTGCCCTGGGAGCTAGGGCGAGCAGACGGCAATACAACTAGTTGGTCGCGCATGACAAGAAAAGAGAAAACAGACTACCTGATTATAGGAAATTCAGCTGGCGGCATCGGAGCTGCTGAAGCCATACGCCAGGTGGATAAGAAAGGGGCTTTGACCATCGTTTCCGATGAGCCTTATCCTGCCTATTCACGCCCTCTTATCTCAAAATACCTTACGAGAGAACGAACTCTTGAGGAGATATTATTTCGTTCCCACGACTTCTATGACCAGAACAATATTATTTTTCTCCCGGGCAAGAAAGTGACCCACTTAGAGCTAGATCACCAGGCCGCTCAATTGGAAAACGGTGAGCAGATTAATTGGGACAAGCTCTTACTCGCCGTAGGAGGGAAACCCATCTTTCCCAGGATGAAAGGTAGTAGCAAGAAAGGTGTTTTCACTTTCACTAACCTTGATGACGCTAAGGCAATTGACGGATTTCTGGATAACGCCAGAAAGGCAGTGGTTATTGGCGGTGGGCTCATCGGACTTAGCGCAACTGAAGCCCTAATAAAAAGAGGGGTTGACGTGATAGTAGTGGAAATGAAAGAGCACGTATTAAATACTATACTCGACCAACAGGCATCCATGATGGCTGAAGAAGTTCTTAAGCAGGCCGGCGTGGAAATCATTGCGGGGCAGACTGTGGTCAATGTCAACGGGAGGGGGACAGTTGAAGAGGTCATTTTGGATAATGGGTCAGCTATACCCTGCGATTTAGTGGTGGTGGCTATTGGAGTATCACCGCGCCCGGAGCTTGTACTAGATGCTAAGCTAGAAATAAACCGAGGTATAGTAGTAGACCGTCACATGACTACAAACCACTCGGGTGTTTATGCCTGTGGAGATGTAGCTGAAGCATACGATTTCGTGTATGGGGAGAATAGACTTACCCCCATCTGGCCTAATGCCTATATCGGAGGCAGGATTGCTGGACTTAACATGGCTGGCATTACAGATGAATATCCCGGCAGCACAGCTATCAATTCGCTTAATTATTTTGGAATTGACATCGCCTCCGCAGGTATGCCTACAGCACCCAATGACGACGGCTACGAAACTATTAGCAAACAAGAAGGCAATATATATCAAAAGGTCATATTGAAAGATGACCTCATAATGGGAATGATATTTGTAGGAAATATCGAAAAGTCGGGTATAATTTTCGGTCTTATGAGGGACAGGGTCAATGTAGAGAGCTTTAAGCAGTCGCTTTTGGCTGATGATTTCGGCCTGGCATTCTTTCCCCGGGCATTGTGGCAAGAGCGGCTGGCGTTATCACAGGATATAATTCTTCAACCCACACCACCTATTGAAACTGAGGAGGAAACTTTTGCTGGTGAGTAACTGCCTAGCTTTGGAGTGATGAAGTTGAAAGAACTAAGCAGGATAAATGGCTTCTATAATGATGACAAGGTGATCGATGCCTGTTCCATCTTTGGAATGATGGATACCTCGGGGAATCGGTTTTCGGGCAAGCCGGTCGTAGAAGCTATAGCTAACATGCACATTCGGGGCAATGGTCTGGGTGGTGGGTTTGCTATTTATGGGTTATATCCTGAATACGCTAACTATTATGCTTTCCATATAATGTATCTGAGTAGGGAGGGACAAGCCAAAGTGGAGGATTTCCTCAAGCACAAGTTTAATGTAATTGATGCCAAAGAGGCGCCCACTAAGCCAACGCCCGGTATAGTAAACCCTCCTTTAGTATGGCGTTATTTCCTCGAAGTGAAAGTCGAGGAAAGCAATGGGCAATCAGAGGACGACTATGTCGTGGATATGGTCATGGAAATCAACACAAAGATAGAAGAAGCCTTTGTCTTTTCCAGCGGCAAGAATATGGCAGTGTTCAAAGGGGTTGGTTATCCTGAAGAGATAGCAGAATATTTCTGTTTAGAGCAATATGAAGGTTATCTCTGGACAGCCCATGGCAGATTTCCCACCAATACTCCTGGTTGGTGGGGTGGAGCACATCCCTTCAATATTCTGGACTGGACAGTGATTCATAATGGTGAAATCTCTTCTTACGGCATAAATCGGCGGTATTTAGAGCAATTTGGCTACAATTGTACTATGCAGACCGACACTGAGGTGGTGGCTTATGCAGTTGACCTTTTAATACGAAGGCACAACCTTCCCATAGAGATAGTGGCCAAGATATTAGCACCTCCTTTCTGGAGTTATATAGAGCGCTGTTCCCCAGAGGAACAAAAACTCTTTCGAACCTTGCGCCAAGTCTATGGCAGTCTTCTACTGAATGGACCTTTCACTGTGATCATTGCTCATCAAGGGGAGATGATTGGTCTTACTGATAGGATAAGGTTACGTCCTCTCACCGTAGGAGTGAAAGGGTCGGTGCTTTACCTTTCTTCTGAAGAATCAGCCATTCGCTTGGTCTCCCCCGACCTTGACCGGGCCTGGATTCCCATGGGTGGCGAGCCTATTGTGGGTAGTTTGGAAAAACCACTCGAGCCTGAAAAAGCTTCAGCGGCAGAAATAGAAGGTGTACGCAAATGCTAACTAAAAGAATTATTCCATGTCTTGACGTTACTCAAGGACGGGTAGTCAAGGGCACCAGCTTTACCCACCTTCAAGATGCTGGCGACCCCGTAGAGCTAGCTGCCTTCTACTACAAGGAGGGTGCTGATGAGCTCGTCTTTTTGGACATCGGTGCTACCCCTGAGGGACGCGACATCATGGTTGACATTGTCGAGCGGGTATCCGAGCGGGTTTTCATTCCCCTCACCGTTGGCGGAGGTTTGCGTGGAATTGAAGATACACGTCGCATGCTGAAAGCAGGGGCAGACAAGGTATCCATTAACACCGCCGCCGTGCAGAATCCCAAGCTTATCACTGAAGGAGCAGAGAAATTTGGCAGTCAGTGCATTGTCGTGGCTATCGATGCTAAGCGACTAAAAAATGGTACCGATGCTAAATGGGAGGTC